>Ga0080004_1126673_pt1 | contig 112000 bp, 84 predicted proteins | sample WasSprMetagenome_FD_69207 | JGI IMG/M metagenome (GOLD analysis project Ga0080004, IMG submission 69207) | Sulfidic aquatic microbial communities from Washburn Spring, Yellowstone National Park, USA - WS (SPADES assembly) (version 2) | ecosystem: Environmental > Aquatic > Thermal springs > Hot...
AGTTACAGTGGCTTTAATCCCAAAGCAAAAAATCCTGGTATTAAAAGATGGACAGAAAGTAGCCGATTTTCCAATCTGATTTTTTCCCCTAACGTCTACTTTTGATTTTTACAAAATGTCTACTTTTGATTTTTACGGAACAAAGAGGTCGATTTTTCTTGACATTTTTATTGACTTTCCTTTAATTTAGAGATGATTCAAATCAAAAATCATAGAATTTTAATAAAAGGAGGTAAAAGATGAGAGGGAAAAGAGCGGCTTGCTTTGTCATCATAGCCTGTCTGCTGATATCCAATTTTGCTTTTGCCCAGACGAAGAAGCTGACTTCCATTGGCCGTTACACCTTTGTTCGCATAAGAGGTGTCATCCCGACCCAGGAAGTGATGAAGCGTCTGGTTGATCTTTATGCGGGTGATATTAAATATGGTTTTGATCTGGCTGGTTATGGCGACCTTTACCTCCCTTTCATGGAACAGCTTAAAACAGCTCAGTTTGAAGAGAAATCTCTGCCTGTGGGCGATAAGTTGATGTGGATGCTCTTCCGCTCCCAGGGGAAAATTAAAATTGTCAGGGATGTGGAATGGGCTGGCAAAAAGCCCCTCGATGTTTTTGCCTTTTATGTGGTTAAAGATTGGAAAAAATACGAATTCGTTATGCCCAGGCCCTGCGGCAATATTTCTTTGCGGAGCATTGAGGAGGTGGCTCCGCCTGAAGCTATCTGCAGGCTGTCAGTTAGCCCGGCAAAAATTAACATTAAGGGAAGCGTGGTAATTGATATGAGCGGTAGCCAGAATGCTAAAGCCATGAGGGTCGATGTTTTCGGGCCAGATGGAGCAAAAATTACAACCCATCAGCTCAAGCCTGAAAATGCCAAGGTCACCATGACGCTGGATAAACCTGGAGATTACCGTTTCCAGGGGGTGGCTATAAATCTGGCGGATAAACCATCCACCAATCCCTGTGAGGCCAAGGTCCATGTTAATTTTCCGCCCACCTGCCGCCTGACTGTTTCCTGCTCCCCCTGCCTCAATTATGTCGGCAAGCCCATTACCTTTGATGCTTCTGGCTCAACTGACCCTGATGGGGAGGTGGTTCGAGCTGATTTTGAACTTCTGGACAAGGATGGCAAGGTGATTGAAAAATTCAGCTCAACCAGCAAACCCTTCACTTGGAGCAAGACTTTTGTCAAGGGAGGAACATATACAGTTACCTGCATCGTCACGGATGATTTTGGGGCTGTTTCCGAGTCCTGCCGGGCTACCTTTGAAGTAACTCCTAAGAGGAGCTTTGTTGTCGCTGAAGGTGGACCTCTTTTTGCCAGAGGAAGCCATGGACCCTATTTCTTTGGACGGATTGGTTTCCTTTACAGGTTAATACCTGATCCCCTTGATCTTGTAATCACTGCTGGTCCGGGCCTTGCTCTGAAAGGCGAACCCTGGAAATCTTTCCTGATGGGCAACGTTATGCTTATCTATCATACTGGCCCTGCCTATTTTGGCGGCGGTCTTGGTTTCGCTACCAAAGCGAGAGAGGATCGAAAGGGTTCAGTAGAGCTCCTGGGCGAAGTCGGAGTTGATGTTTTCAATTATTATAATTCGGCCGGTTCCCTTTTCTTTGAAGCCAGGGGAGCTGTGGGCGAGGGCCGTTCCTTCTCCAAGTATCACAAGTTCGCTTTAGGTTTCCGATTTATTTTCTAAATCAGATAATTGATGTAAAAAAAAGGCCGGCCATGTGGCCGGCCTTTTTTCTTTCACGTGTTTATTATTCCAAAAAAATAAAATATCTCGGCGCCTGAGCGATCCTGGTAAAAAATCTATTTCATCTTTAAATTATGGGTCTTGAAAGAGGATCAGGACTGACAACGAGCTTTCTTGTCTGGACTTCTTTGCCGTTAACGACCAGGCTGATAAGGTAAGTTCCAGGATCAGCTGTTGCTCCCCGGCCAGGGGCCAGACCAGGCCCCATGAAGGCACCTCTCTCTCCAGCCGGCTGAGCTTGCCTCAGGGATAAGTTCCAGAAAACCTTCTGAATTCCCGGACCAGTGGCCCCATTCAGTTCTTGAATGACCTTGCCTTCAATATCCTTGATAACAATGTTTACTTTCTCTGCCTTCGTTTTCAAATAGTAATAAAGAGTCGCTCCAACAGGCGGATTCTGCGCCCGGGCAGCCTCGCCATAGGTGCCACCACGTCGGTCGAACATGTTCCATTTAATCACTTCCTGGGGCTCGAAAAGATAGGCTTCCCTGGCCAGATTTTCTGCCTTAAATTCTTTGAGAGGAAAGATATCAGCAATATAAATTCCCCGGCCGTAGGTCCCTATGACCAGGTCTCGGTCCCTTTTTTGAATGGCCAGATCCATAATAATGACATCAGGAGCAGTAGAGGAAAATTTGACCCAGTTTTTGCCCTGATCAAAGGTGACATAAAGGCCATAATCAGTGGCCAGATAAAGGATATTGGGGTTATGGGGATCCTCTTCCAGATCGTTGACCGGACATTCGAGTCCGCCACTGATATCCTCGAAGGTTTGACCGAGGTCTCTGGTGACATAGAGATAGGTTTTGTCTTCATTGTGGGTGCGATAGCCTGAATAGGCCACATAGCAGGTATTTTCCTCAAAGGCCGAGGGCACAACCCTGACCACCCAGCGGTCATAGGGAATTCTGGCTCCTTTTATGTCCTTCCTGGGCTGACCATTTTTATCATAAAAACGAGCGGTAATATTGATCCAGGTAACCCCGCCGTCCGGACTCATCTGGAGATTACCATCATCTGTTCCGGCCCAGAGTAGACCGGGTTTCCTGGGTGACTCAGCAAAAGTATAGATGGTGGCATATTGCAGATTGGTCTTTTTAGAAAGCTCAATCTTTTCTTTTTCATTTTTGGAAAGGTCAGGGCTGATGGTCTGCCAGGTTCCAGGTTCTCCTCTAGTCAGGGAACGATGAACATACTGGGAACAAATGTAGACAATACCGGGATTGTGAGGCGAGAGAATAATCGGGGCATTCCATTGATAGCGCTGGGCCGGTGCGCCCGCAGCTACCTCTTCGGGTGTGTTACGTCGGGCGAGTCTTATGGTTTCTCCGTTTCTTAGATCCATGCGGCTTGAGCTGCCGAACTGGCTTTCATAATAAATAAATTCATTATTCCAGTAATCCCTGACGACATAAAAACCATCCCCGGTGGGCAGATATAACCAGTCAGCCGGATAAACGCCGTTGGGATTGCGATTACGGGAGGGCCCTATCCAGCAGCCATTATCCTGGGTTCCGCCCATAACGTTATAAGGCTGGCAGTTGTCCACGGCGACATCATAGAATTGCTGAGCACTGATGGTTTCTTTTTGATGCCAATGTTTACCTCCATCCCAGGTTTCACTCAAACCTCCATCATTGCAGCTCAGAATATGGTTGGGATTCTGGGGATCAATCCAGAGGGCCCGATGGTCAACATGGGTTTTGAAATTGCCGTCCCAGCCCGATGGCCGAAAGGTCTTACCTCCATCTTCAGAAATGGTGACATTGACATCACACGAGAAGAGACGATTTTCATTGGTCTGATCAACATAGATCCGGCCATAATAGCCAGCTTCAGATTGATTGACCTGGGCGCTTCCACCCACAATCTTATATTCTGTCATCCGCTGCCAGGTTTCTCCCTGATCTGTCGATCGATAAATTACTCCCGATTTTTTAACCGGCTCCAGATTGCGGAAGGCATCAGCATAAAGAATTTCAAGGACATGACGATTAATAACCTGATAGCGACCTTTAGTATTTTCTGATTCCGGTTCCTTGAGCATCTTTTCAACTTCCGCTATGGCCTCCATTAATTGTTTGTTCTTAGAATGAACCTTCCTGGCCACCTGATGGAGCTTAGTTAAATCAGCGCCAATCCGGGTCAAAAATTCCTTATCTCGAATTAAATCGTTGAGCTCGCGGACAAGGCTGGCTTCGTCTTCGGCCTGAAGGGGCGTAAATTTGACAAGTCTGGCTATTTCCGGATGGATCTTATAGGTTTTGAATTTGTTGAAATAAAAATCGTCGCGGAAGAGTTGTCCCTGCCTGAAATTGGCGGCGTTTTCCCTCTGGTCATAGCCGAGATTGACTTCCTCATCAAGGCGGGCATAGATGATGCTGGGATTCTTTTCGAAAATGGCCAGACCATTTCTTCCGAGGTCGATCTCAAGGGGTAAACCCTGGGTCAATTTTTTCCAGGTCTTGCCACCATCAGTGGTCTTATAGAGATGATTGCCAGGCTGTCGGTCAATATAAGTCCAGGTGCGGCGATAAGTTTTATAAGCAGCAGCAATGACAATGTCAGAATTGCGAGGGTCAATGACAAAGTCAGCTACGCCTCTGTCCTTGACAGGAAAAACATTGGTCCAGGTTTTGCCTCCATCAGTACTTTTATAAAGGCCTCGCTCGCAGTCCATTTCATTATCATAGAGCTTGCCCTCGCAGGCCACATAAACTATGTCCGGATTCTTAAAATCGACTTCGATCTTAGGAATAAAATAACTTTTGCTGAGACCGAGGTGAGTCCAGGTCTTCCCGCCATCAGTTGATTTCCAGACGCCATTGCCATGAGCGGCGGAGCGGGCATGGAGCGGTTCGCCCGTGCCAAGATAAAGGATATCAGGATTGGAGGGTGCAATGGCCAGATAGCCCATGCTCATATTACCGTATTTGTCAAAAATAGGCTCAAAGTGATAACCACCATCAACTGTTTTCCAGAGTCCGCCACTGGCCGTCAGAACATAGTAGATCAGGGTTTGACCTCGAGGTACGGCTACATTGGTGATGCGACCAGAAAAAGACCAAGGGCCAATATGACGCCAGCTGAACTGGTCGAGATCCCTGGTTTCGATGGGTAGTTTCTCCTGGGCAGAAAGAAGGGAAATAAAAAGAAGGGAAGATAAAACCAGAAAAACCAGAAAGCGTTGTGATAACTTCATGATACCTCCTTAAAAAATTATAAGGAGGCTTTATATCAAAAAAAGAAATGGAATTAAAGCTGGAGCTAATTAAAATAGAGCTGATTAGAGAAAAAATAAAAAACAAGAAAAAAATAAAAATAGAATCAGATTTTAAAAAGCCAGTTTCAGCTGCTGAGGCGGGCTAAAAGGTCGTCGGGGAGGGGAGTTACCTCAGCTCTGGAATTGACCGGGACATGGATTGTATATCCCTGGGCAATTATGGTTGTCCGCTCAGGATCGAGCAGGCGATAGGCGAAGACGATTTTTCTGGGCCTGGCCTCACAGCAGGCTACCTGAATAAGGAAGCGGTCATCATAACGAAGTGGCCGCCGGTAGCGGCAAAAAGCTTCCACCACCACCAGGACAAAGCCTTTTTCCTCAATTTCTTTATAAGGCAAGCCCTTCTGCCGGCAATATTCCGTCCGGCCTATTTCGAACCATTCAAAATAATGCTTGTTATGGGCTACTCCGAAACGATCTACCTCAGAATAGCGAACCCTCGCCTCTATTTCTACCGGATATTCAGGAACCTCAAGATAGGAATTAATCGACAACTTTGCCGAGCTTGGCGAGTTCTTCGTTATAATATTTTCGGTAGAGGATTTCCCACTCACGGCTACCTTCTTCAATAGGCTTTTTCTGAGCCCTTATTTTTTCCACCGCCTTTTTATCCAGGGTTTCATAAAGTCTGAGTTCTTCTTCAATGGAGCGCACAATCGACAGGCGAATTTCATTGGGTTCATCGAGAAATTCAACCTGGTCACTTTTAAGCAGATGATTGAGGATAAGACGGGAAAGATGATTAATTTTTTCCCGGGACAGACGATTGCTCACAGCACAATATTCCTTTCTTTAGCCAGTTTTGTCTTAATCATCCGGAACATGGTCTGATACTCAATATTTTCCCGGCGAATCTTTTCCATATGTTTGCTCAAAATTTCGCGCACTTCCTGATCAAGCTGGTCTTCCTTGACAAATTCTTCCTGAATAAGATTAATAATTTCATCAATAAGCCTGTTTTTATCGTCGACGAGAATTTTTTCATCGCGGATGAGGTTCCTGACAATAACGGAAGCCATATGTTCGATTTGATTTCTATTGAGCCTCATCCTCTCTTAACCTCATTCTTTATTTTAGGATACATCACGGTGGCCCAAAATTCAAGAAGCCGAAGGCAAAAATCTTTTGAGAGATGTAAAAATCCGGACGAGATTGAATCTTTTAGAGACAACCCAGGGATAAGCCGGTTCAGAAAAAGGCTTCCTAAAGGAGCAAAAAGGGAAAAAAGTGGCCTGGTCTCGATGCCTGGCGGGCCAGACCGAGAAACCTGCCTTCAGAATCAAAGAGACGAATGATTGCCTGTTCTTCCTTGATAAGAGCTTCGCCTGAAGAGGGGATAATAATCCGAAAAGCCTCAGGGGGTAGGATTTTTCCCTTAATCAGGGCCAAATCAATCTTTTCTCGCAGCACAGCCTTGGGCAGGTTCTCCAGGATAGTTTCCAGGGGGATAAGGATGGTTTCTATCTGGCCCTGTTTAAAGCTTTCCTCAATCTGGGCCGGGCTATAGGCCTTATCCAGACTGAAGGGGCCAATAGCCACTCTCTTCAGTTGAGCCAGATGGGCTCCACATCCAGCCATCTGCCCTAAATCATGAGCCAGGCTCCGGATGTATGTTCCTGAGCTGCAAATAACCTGGAAAAAAAGGTCCGGGGGTTCATATCTAATTACCTGGAATTGATAAATTTTTACTTTAACCGGTTTAAGGGGAACCTGGCGGCCGCGCCTGGCCAGCCGATAAAGGGGCTGTCCCCGATATTTTTTAGCTGAGAAGGGGGGAGGAAATTGTTCGATTTCGCCTTTAAAGGATTGAATCATCTCCTTTAATTTATCCTCCGGGGGGTAATCAGAAGAAGGCGGGCCTATCGGGTTACCCTCAGCATCATAGGTATCGGTGGCCTGGCCTAAACGGATGCAGCCCTCATAAGCTTTGGGTAATCGGGATAAAAAGGGGAAGAGCCTGGTCGACCGGCCTATTCCCGTGAGGAGAAGACCGGTGGCCAGGGGATCGAGGGAACCAAAGTGGCCGACCTTTTTCCAGCCACTGAGGCGACGCAAAAAATCAACCACATCATGGGAGGTCCACCCCTGAGGTTTATTAACAGAGAGAAGGGCATCAATCTCCCTTATTTCCTTTGAGCCCCCCATTCTTATTGAATCTTATTCTGGAGGATTTTTTCTATTTTCTGGGGGATTTCCTGAATCAGATACTCATAGGAGCCGTGAGCGGTGAAACCAGCCGCATGGACATGGCCGCCACCGCCAAAGAGTTCAGCTATGGCTGCGGCATTAATATCGCCTTTGGAACGAAGGCTGATGCGGAAGGTCTGAGAGTCAATTTCTTTAAAGAAAAGGACAATTTCCACTCCCCGGATAGAGCGGGCCAGGGTGGTTATATCTTCAGTATCAACTTCGCTCAATCTAAGGCGCTCCAGAAAGGAGCGAAACATGGTAATGCTGGCAATTTTGCCACTGGCATTCATTCTTAAGGTTGACAGCACCAGACCCAGAAGTTTTATTTTTTCAGGCGAGTAATTATTAAAAAGAAGCTCTGAGATTCTGGCAGGATCGGCTCCGGCTTCGACTAAATGGTGGCAAACGAGAAAGGCGCGGGAAGTGGTATTGGAGAATTGAAAGCCGCCCGTATCAGAAAAAATGGCACAGTAAAGATGACGGGCGATGGCCGGAGTGAGTTTGAGCTTGAGGGCCTGGGCGAGGAAAAAGACCATTTCTCCGACGGCAGAAGCGCTGGAATCAATCCAGTTAAGGTGAGCATAATTGAAGTTGGAATAATGATGATCAATATTGATCAGGAAATAGCCATCTAAATTGTTCTGGCCTGATCTTTCAATGCTGGCACATTCAAGGAGAATAACGCAATCACAGGGTTCAGGATAAATCTGGCCAATTCTGATTCTTTCGACATCGGGAAATAAATTAAAGGGAAAGGGAGTCGGGTCATGATTGATAATCAGGGCTTCTTTGCCCAGGGCTTCGCACATCAGGGCTAAAGCCAGGCCTGTACAGATGGAATCACCATCAGGTCGGAGATGGGAGCTGATAATAATGCGTTTGCTGGCGGCTATCCTGGCCGCTACCTGGTCAATTATGGGCTGATTCATTTTTCTTTATCTTTTCGATAAGCTGGTCAATTTTCTGCTCATGTTCGACTCGAGGATCAAGGAAAAAAATTAGCTCTGGATTATACTTAAGATTTACTTTGGAAGCAAGAGCCCGACGGATAAATCCCTTTCTTTTTTCAAGATAGGAAAATATTTCCGCAGGCGAAACCTGGCCAAAGATCTGGAAATAAACTCTGGCTACTTTTAAATCGCCGGTCATTTCGACGCCGCTGACCGTGACAAAGGCTTCCGGAATAAGATGAAGGTCACGGCGGATAATTTCGCTCAGAGCTTCCTGAAAAAGGCTGGCCACTCTTTCCTGGCGTCTGGTTTTAGCCATAACCTGACCCACTTCTTTCAAAGATGAACAATTTTCGATTGAACGATTTCCCCTTCGAGGCTCGCCTCGGCTTCGTTAATAATTTTTTCGAGCGTTTGATCGACAATGCCCCGTTCGTTGTTGACAGTAATAAAGGCCAGGGAAGCTAATTGCCATTTATCCTGATTGGCCACTTCAGCCAGGGCAACATTGAAGCGCCGCCTTATTCTTTCCTTGAAGCCGGAGAGGGCGGCTCTTTTGTCCTTGAGAGAGGTGGCGTGGGGAAAATGAACTTCAAGCAAAAGAAGCCCGATGACCATGGGTTTTCATTGAGGCTTTCTTTTTTCTATTTGAAAGGCGTAAATAATATCGCCTTCCTGAAAATCCTGGAATTTATCCAGGGTCAAACCGCATTCCATATCCTTTTTGACCTCATTGACATTGTCCTTGAGGTGCTTGAGAGAAGCGATTCTGCCCTGATAGATGACCTGATGGCCACGCAGGACTCTAACTTCAGCCTGCCGGGTAATCTTGCCTTCAAGGACGTAACAGCCAGCCACTTTACCCACTCTGGAAATATCAAAGATTTTCCTGACTTCAGCTTTGCCGAGAGGGATTTCTCGAATTTCTGGCTCAAGCATTCCCCGCACCGCCCTCTTGATGTCATCAATGAGTTCATATATAACCTGATAGCTTCGAATTTCGACCTTTTCCCTCTGGGCAATTTCCTGAATGGCCGGGGGGACACGGAGGTTATAAGCCAGGATAACCGCCTTGGAGGCCGAGGCCAGCAGGATATCGGATTCAGTTACCGGTCCGGTAGCGGCATGAATGATTCTAACCTTAACTTCATCTGTGCTGAAGGAAGGCAGCAGCCCCTTGAGCACATCCACCGAACCCTGAACATCAGCTTTAACAATCAGGGCAAACTCTTTAGCCTCTCCCTTTTCAATCTGTCTAAATAATTCCTCAAGAGAAAGAACCTGGGGCCGGGATGGCTCTTCTTTCTTTACCTTAGCCAGTCTGCCCCTGACGATTCTTTCAGCTATTTCGAGATCAGGGACAACCTGGAAAAAATCACCGGCCACAGGCACCTCATTGAAGCCCAGGATTTCCACGGGCATGGAAGGTTCTACCCGTCGCACCGGTCGGCCGAAATCATCAAAAATGGCTCTGACCTTACCGTAGGTCAGGCCAGAAATAAAGGCCTGTCCGGGCAGAAGCGTCCCGTGCTGAACAATGACCGTTCCTGTAGGCCCTTTTTTCGGATCGAGTCTGGCCTCAAGAACAATGCCCTGGGCCTCGACTTCAGGATTGGCCTTTAATTCGATGATATCGGCTAGCAAAAGAATCATTTCGAGCAGCTCATTGATATTTTTCTTTTCCTTGGCCGAGATTTCGACGCAAATTGTCTCGCCGCCCCATTCCTCCACAAGCAAACCTTCCTGAGCTAATTGCTGTTTAACTCTTTCAGGATTAGCCTCAGGTTTATCAATTTTGTTGATCGCCACAATTATCGGCACCCCGGCAGCCCGGGCATGACTGATAGCTTCTCTTGTCTGGGGCATAACCCCATCATCGGCGGCCACCACCAGGACAACAATATCCGTTACCTGAGCACCCCTCAACCGCAGCTGGGTAAAGGCTTCATGACCAGGGGTATCAATGAAGGTGATCCAGCGATTCTGCCAGGAAACGCGATAAGCGCCAATGTGCTGGGTAATGCCGCCAAATTCTTTATCCACAAGCCTGGAATGCCGGATGGCATCAAGGAGAGTGGTTTTGCCATGGTCAACATGGCCCATGATGGTGACGACAGGAGGCCGGACCACAAGTTTATCCTTCTCATTTATGGCCCGATTTCTGACTTCCTGTTCATAAGGTAACAGTTCAACTTCACAGTTGAATTCCTGTCCCAGGATGGGGATAAAAGTCTCATCCACCAGGTCGTTTAAATCGACCATTTTACCGCGGTTTTCGAGCTTCTGGAGAAGATCACGCGTCTTAACCCCGAGTTTTTCCGCCACTTCTTTGAGCGTCATTCCCTCGCGCAGAATAAAGCGCGGTCGGGGAGGTGGGGCCACCACCTCCCTGGATTTTTTCTTTATTTTCTTTTTTTCCATGCTTTACTCTTCGTTGATTTCTATTTTCCAGCCAGTTAACCGGCTTGCCAGCTTGACATTAACGCCCTTTTTACCGATAGCCAGAGAAAGCTGGTCCTTGGGCACCAGAGCCCGCAAAATTTTTTCCTTTTTATTAACGACAATAATATTTTCAATTTTAGCTGGACTTAAGGCTGCCCGAGCATAGCTCACCGGATCCGAGGACCAGATGATAATGTCAATCTTTTCACCCTGCAATTCCTTGGTAACAGCCTGGATGCGATTTCCTCTGACCCCGATACAGGCCCCCACGGGGTCAATATCCTTATCTGAAGTAAAGACAGCCACCTTGGCTCTTTCTCCGGGCTGGCGGACAATGTCCTTAATTTCAATCAGACCGCTGGCAATCTCAGGAATTTCAATTTCCAGCAATTTGGCCAGAAAACGCGGTGAGGTCCGTGAAAGATAAATCTGAGAACCCTTTGGCCCCCTGATCACATGGGTGATGACTGCTTTCACCCTGTCTCCCCGCTTAAAATCCTCGTTAGGAAGTTTTTCCTTTGTCGGGAAGATGGCCTCGGCCTTATCAATCTCCACAATGATATTTTGAGCCTCAAAGCGGCGGACAATTCCAGTGACAATCTCGCCGACTCGAGGCGCAAATTCATCGTAGATTTTTTCCTGCTCGGCATCATGGACTTTTTGAAAGATAACCTGTTTGGCCACCTGAGCTGAAATCCGGCCGAGGGTGGTAGCCGGAAGATCTATTTCAAGAAAATCTCCAATTTTAGCCTTGCTCCATATTTTCTGGGCTTCTTCAAGGGAGATTTCTGTGGCAGGATTCTGGACTTTATCGACAACTTTTTTGATGACAAAAACCCTTAGTTCTCCCTCTTCCGGCTTGAAATCAATGATGATTTTTTCTCCATGAATGAAATATTTTCTTGAGGCGACCCGCAGAGATTCAATGATAGCGTCCACAATCACCTGTGGCTGGACGCCTCTCTCCTGACTGAGCTGCAAGATAGTGGGCCACACCTCTATTTTCATTGATGCCTTCGACCTCGCGGCGGGTCTTTAAAGGTGGCTAATTATAATCCAATCCGTGATTAATAGCAAATGAGTTGAACAAGAAATTTTATTCACCGGGATTGGCTGGCGTCGTTGCTTCTTTCGCTGATATAGCTTCTTCGCCCAAATAAAATTCCTTCAGACCCGGCCTCTTTGAATAAAGAATGGCTACAACGGTGATGATTAAGAGAGCGATGACAACTGCCACTAAACCTGGAGTTGCCCTCTTATACTGTATGATGATGGGAGCTGCCAGAACTGAAACCAGATTAATCACCTTAATCATGGGGTTGAGGGCCGGTCCAGAGGTATCTTTAAGGGGATCGCCCACAGTATCACCAATAACTGAAGCTATGTGACAGGAAGAACCTTTACCGCCATAAAGACCATCCTCAATGGTTTTCTTGGCGTTATCCCAGGCGCCGCCAGTATTCGCCATGAAAACTGCCAGAAGCTGGGCTGAAAGAATGGCCCCGGCCAGGAAACCACCAAGTGCTTCCACCTGGAGGGTAAGACCAACAAGAAGCGGAGCTAAAACCGCGAGAAGAGCCAGGCCGATAAGCTCCTTCTGGGCTGCCACCGTACAGATAGAAACAGCCCGGGCATAGTCAGGCTTAACCCGGCCTTCCATTAAACCGGGTATTTTGAATTGACGTCGGACTTCCATGACAATGAGGTAAGCTGCCCGGCTGACAGCATTGATGGTTAAACTGGAGAAAAGCCAGGGCACAGCCCCACCGATGAGCAAACCGATAAGGACAATGGGTAGATTGATTCGGATTCCAGTATGCAGCAGCTGATGAGTCTCAGGGACACCGATCTGAGCTTGAACTTTGGTGACATCAGTGAGATAGGAACCAAAAAGAGAGACAGCTGCAATCACGGCTGAGCCAATAGCTACCCCTTTAGTAATGGCCTTGGTTGTATTGCCAACTGCATCCAGATCGGCCATAATCTGTCGAGCCTTTTTATCCAGATGGGCCATCTCACCAATGCCATTAGCGTTATCCACAATTGGACCGTAAGAATCCATGGCAACATTGTTTCCAGTCAGGGTCAGCATGCCGATGCCCGTCATAGCCACACCATAAAGAACAAAGGCTACAGGCTGGCCCCAGTAAATCAAAATAGCAGCTAAGATGGTGGCCGAGATAACCAGTATCGACCAGACTGTTGATTCCATCCCTTTGGAAAGACCGGTTAAAAGCAGAGTGGCTGCCCCGGTTCGGGACTGCCGAGCAATTTCTTTAACCGGAGAATAGTGAGGATGGGTGAAATATTTAGTTAATTCATCGATGGAAATGGCCAGAAGAATACCCACTCCTACAGAAAGAAAAGCGCGCCATTCATGCATATAAAAATGAGCCAGGAAAGCAAAAAGGACGATGCAAAGAATGGCTGAAGTGTAAAAGCCTCGATTGATGGCGGCCATAGCATTGCCCAGTTCCTCACCCTTCTTGCCCCGGACCTGATAAGTACCCACAATAGAGGAAAAAACACCAATGGCGCGAACAAGGAGCGGGAAGATAATCCATTTTATTTCTCCAGTTAGACCGACAAGAGCCAGTCCAAGGATAAGGCCAGAAACAATGGTAACCTCATAGCTTTCGAAAATATCAGCAGCCATGCCAGCACAGTCACCAACGTTGTCGCCAACAAGGTCAGCAATAACGGCAGCATTGCGGGGGTCATCCTCTGGTATGTTGGCTTCAACTTTGCCCACAAGGTCAGCTCCAACATCAGCTGCTTTGGTGTAAATACCACCGCCAACCCGCATGAAAAGAGCCAACAGGGTGCCACCAAAGCCAAAACCAAGCAGGGCATCAGGGGCGGCTTTCTGGAAAATCATAAAAATGATGGTTCCACCAAGAAGGCCCAGGCCGTCAGTCAGCATGCCGGTAATCGTTCCAGCTCTATAGGCAATTCGCAAGGCCTTATCAAAGCTGGTGCGGGCAGCTGCCGCCACTCTGACATTGCCCTGAACAGCCATGCGCATCCCGATCTGGCCAACAAGGAGGGAGAAGGTGGCTCCAAGAACAAAAGCTGCGGCCCGGCCGAACCCCATAATCAGTTTGATCCGCTCCGGAGAAAGACTGGGAAATCGCTCCAGGGCCTCAGCTGAAGGAGGTACAATGTAGACACTGAAGAAAAGAGCAAAGGTCAGCAAAATTATCAGAGGAAGGATAGTCTTGAGCTGGCGCCTCAAATAGGCCTCTGCTCCCTGGCGAATGGCCTCCCAGATTTCAACCATCAGGGGAGAACCCTTCTCTTCAGTAATTATCTGACGCCAGAGAAAAATAGCATAGCCAAGGCCGAGAAGGGCAATGAAGAGAATTGTCCACAGTGCCGCTGTTTCAAAAGAAGTGGCTGCTAGCATTCTTCTCTCCTTAAAACATAGTATTTTTAAGGGCAGCTTGTTTTAAGGCATCAATCCCGGAAATAGCCGCCTTTTATAACATATTTTGGCCTAAAATGCAATTCTAACAAGGGTTCTCCAGAACTATTTCTCCGCGGAGGCTATAAGGGCCGGAGGAGGTAATTTTTACCCTGACCATTTTATTGGTGACATCGAGGGGCGAGGAAAAATTAACCACCTGATGGGCCTCATTGCGGCCGCAGTAAAGATGAGGTGTTTTCGGGCTTCGACCTACACAGAGAACATCCATCGTCCGCCCCACCAGAGCCGCATTGATTTCCAGCTGAATCTTTTTCTGTAAGGCCTGGAGTTCAAGTAAACGACGTCTTTTCACCTCAAAAGGGACATCATCGGCCCAGCGGGAAGCGGCAGTTAAAGGGCGAGGGGAGTAGCGGAAGGAAAAGATATTGGTAAAACGCACTTCTTCGAGCAATCTGAGGGTAGCTTCAAAATCCTTTTCAGTTTCACCAGGAAAACCCACGATGATGTCAGTGGAAAGACTTATGGCGGGCATCAATTCTCTGAGAAGGGAAATTTTTTCCAGATATTCTTCCCGGGTATAGCCCCGGTTCATCTTTTTGAGAATAGAATTGGAACCGGACTGAACAGGAAGATGAAGCTGCTGGCAAATTTTCCTTTCCTCGGCCATGACCTGAGCTATATCCGGGGTGAAATCACGGGGATGGGAAGTTATGAAGCGAATCCAGCGCAATCCTTCAATCCAGGCAACCTGGCGAAGTAAGCTGGCCAGTGGCTGGCCACTTTCAGGGTCCCGATAGCTGGTAATACTCTGACCGAGCAACTGGACTTCCAGGAAACCGGCTCTGGCCAGGTTCTGTATTTCCTCGAGAATAAAGCGGGCCGGGCGATACTTTTCCCGGCCACGAACGAAGGGGACAATGCAATAGGTGCAGAAATTGTTGCAGCCTTCCATAACCGGCACATAGGCGCTAACCTGGCTTTCTCGCAGAATTAAAGAAGGTGGATGTTCTCGCCAGTGGGCGGACCAGGCCGTGGCCACCTGCCTTTCCTTGCCTTCAATCATTTTAGGTAAATCAGCATAATTATCTGGACCAAGAATAAAGTCTATTTCCGGGTGAAGTTTCAATAATTCCTCGCCCTCTAGCTGGGCCACGCAACCCACAACAGCTATCTTTGTCCCGTATTTTCGTTTCAGCTCTTTCAGCCGACCGAGAAGGGAAGAGAATTTTTCGACTGACTTGGCCCTGACCGCACAGGTGTTAATAATGACCAGATGACTTTCCTCGGGCGAATCTACTTTTTGCCAGCCAGAAGAGGTGAGCAGACCAGCAATATGCTCCGAATCACTTTCATTCATTTGACAGCCGAAGGTATGGATAAAGAAAGCAGGCACACCCTGGCCTGGACTATTTTCCTCTCGCCTGAGCCTGTTCATCTTTTTTGATTGCCTTTTTGCTTTCCAGCTATCTTTTTCTTCTAGGACCTCTTTATTTTCTTTTTCCAATTTATTTATCCTGGAATTATCTGATTTTTCCGATCAGATTCCATTATATTATAGCAGCTACTTCTGGTGCGAGCTGGGGGTTGATTAATAAAACCGGGAAGATGAGGAAAAAAACAGGCTTTTTCAACAGAATCGAGCCTGAGAGTGAAGGACTGATTAAAGAATTGTTTCAAGAATCTGGATAGCCGAAACAATAATTTCAGAACAAACTGAATTAAAAAGTCCCTCTCTGGAGGCTAGCTCATAGCCTCCAGGCTGACTTAAATCGACTCCAAGCAACTGGCGGCAAATAAGGCTTCCGTGCTTTTCTTTGAAGAGAGAAAAAAGTTTCCGGGTCAGGGAATACGTCTTTTCCCGGGCAGCATCGTCCTCAGCCCTTACTTTTCCGTATTTGAGACCAATAACCATCATAGCACCAGTCACGGCTCCACAGATTTCTCCCTGACGGGCCAGACCGCCACCAAAGGCCTGGGCTATTCTGGAGGCCAGAGATTCAGAAAGGCCGTAATCCTCGGAGAAGGCCAGGAGCACAGATTGAGCGCAGTTAAAATGCGATTGAAAATGTTGTTTCGCTTTTTCCACTCTTTCCATCTCAGCCTCTTATTTAAAGAAAAATGATGGACCTAAATTTTTCGGCTATCTCAATCAGTCTTTTCGCCGAGATTGTGCCGGAGCATTTCCCGGGCATTCTGCAGAGAAAGAGGTGTTATTCTCCGGCCAGAAAGCAATCGGGCTATTTCTTTAACTCTTTCCTCAAAGTCAAGCTTTTCGACCGAGGTGAAAGTTCTTTCACCTTCGACGGTCTTAACGATGCGAAAGTGGTGATGGGCAAAGGAAGCTATCTGCGGCAGATGGGTGATGCAGATAACCTGATGCCGGCGAGCCAGGGAACGAAGCTTCTGGGCAATAAAATCAGCTGTCTGTCCGCCTATGCCTGAATCAATTTCGTCAAAAATCAGGGTTTTCCCGGAGGAGCTCTCCTTACCGATGGCCTTTAAAGCCAGCATTATTCTTGAAAGCTCTCCTCCTGAAGCTATTTTCCGCAGCGGTCTTAATTCTTCGCCCGGATTCGGGCTGATCAAAAATTCCACTTCATCCCAGCCTGATTCCTTGAGGCAATCAATTTCTTCCAGAGAAAGGCGATGGCTAATAATCTTTATCTTAAACTCAGCTTGCTTCAGTCCGAGCTGACTCATCTCTTTCTTGAGCTGGCGCTCAAGTTCCCTGGCTCCTTTCTGTCTGAGTTCGGAAAGCTGGCTGGCTTTATCCTGATATTCCCTGAAGGTGGCTTCAATCTCCCGTTTTAAATCAAAGAGCCTTTCTTCTGAAGTCAGAAGCTGGTTTCTTTCATCCTCAATTTTATGCAAATATTCCAGAATATCCTCTATCTCACCTCCGTATTTTCTTCTCAATCTTTCTATCTGGCTCAATCTTTCTTCAATCCTTTCCAGCCTGTCCGGTGAAGCTTCCTGACGCTGCTCGAAGCGAAGAAGATTTTCTACAGCTTCTCTTACCAGGAGAGTCAGGGGCTCGAGGGAGTGGCCAAGTTCTTTAAAGGCAGGTTCAAATTGACCCAATTCCTCAAGATAATGGGAGAGGCGTTTGAGGAGGGTGAGGAGAGAATTATCGCGGTAATAGGCTATTTCCAGAGCCTCCTGGCAGAGCCGGGCAATCTTTTCAGCATTTTTCAAAAGATGGCGCTCTGCCTGAAGTTCTTCCCATTCGCCTGGCCGGAGATTGGCTCGCTTGATTTCCTCAATTTGATAGGCCAGAAAATCGAGCCTCCTTTCTCTTTCTTTCTGTCTTTCCTCAATCGTCTGCTTTTCTTCCCTCAGAGCTTTAAGCCGATGGTAAAGGGAACTGACTTCCTGGCGAAGAGGGGCCGCTTCAATAAAGTCATCGAGATAATGGAGATGATTTTCAAGCTGCAGTAAAAAAATATGGTCATTCTGCCCATAAATATCGACAAGTTCATCGGCTATCTCTTTGAGCCGTCTCACAGGCACTAAAATCCCATTGAGGTAAGCTTTACCCGTTCCTTCGCTGGTAATGGTCCGCTGAACAAAGATTTCTCCATCAATCAAATAGGAGCTCAGGGGAGAATTTCTGGTTTCCGGTTTAATCCTGAAAACCGCTTCGATGATGGCCTCTTTTTTCCCGGTGCGGATAATATCAGGGGAGGCTCTCTCGCCCAGAAGAAATTTTATGCCATCAATGATGATGGATTTACCGGCTCCGGTTTCTCCAGTGAGAATGTTGAAACCGGGTTGAAATTCCAGTTCCAGGTCTTCAATCGTAGCTAAATGGCGAATATGAAGGGAGACAATCATTCGCTATTTTTTTATTTTAATTGGCACCAGGGCCTTTTCCATATTAATCCGGCCATAGCCGATGAAATTGTCCCGGCCCTTATTTTGAAGGGCATTAACATCCTCCGAGCAGTAGCGAATGATATCCATTATTTCTCTGGCTTTAAGCCAGGGTTTCAGGCTTTTAAGAAGAGCTGCCAGACCGGCCACATGCGGGGCCGCCATGGAGGTACCGGTCCCATAGCCATAGGGAAGGGAGCCAGGACCAAAGTACCAGGTGGGTACAAGGCTGACCACCTTGACTCCGGGCGCAGCCACATCGATTTCAGGTCCAAAGTTGGACCATTCCGGTCGGGTGTCATTATAATCAGTAGCGGCTACGGCTAAGCAATAATTATCGTAGGCCGCTGGATAAAGAACCGGACCACCGTCATTGCCAGCAGCAGCAATTATAGTGACATTTTTTTCATAGGCATAGCGCAGGGCTGATTCCAGAGTCTGGGAGGGTTCATCACCTCCAATACTCAGATTAATGACATCTGCCTTATTATCAGCTGCCCAGATAATCGCTTCAGCCACCCAGCTATAAAGACCCGAGCCTTCCTTATCAATTACTTTTAAGGGTAGAACCTCGCAGTTCCAGGCAACGCCGGCAATGCCTTCATTATTATTGGTGGCCGCTGCGGCGATACCGGCCACATGGGTTCCATGACCATGGTCATCGGTCGCATCAAAATCGTTGTTAACAAAATCGCGGCCACTTGATCTGATTTTGGCCCTGATATCCGGATGGAGGAGGTCAATTCCACTGTCAATAATGGCAATCAGCACTTCCTTAACCCCTCTGGTTTCTTCCCACGCTTCAGCAGCCCGAATGTCAGCCCTGGATTTACCCTGGGGACTGCCGGGAAGGAGAAGGGTCCCACCTGGATTGTTAAGGGCATACTGATATTTAAACAGCGGGTCATTGGGAGTGACAGCAAGGCGAACATAATAATTTGGCTCGACGAATTCAACCTCAGGATTAAGACTAAGTATGTCCACCATCTCCCGAACAGTTAGGGTCGGTGGGACCTCAATCTGATGGACGTCAATTCTGGGTATTTTTTTCAGTCTTCTGGAGCCATAAAGAGTAATTATGGCTTCGGCCAGACTCTCCGAAACTCCAGTTTTGAATTTCACCAGAACCTCGCCCTCTTTATATCTTGGGGTCCTAGAATGAAAAGGTTGACTTTCTTTGAGCTCAGGTAAATCTGCCCAGACCTGATTTCGGGAAAGGCGAAAATCGGGCTTCTCCCTCTCCTGAGCCAGGGGGGGAAGGGGATTCAAGAATAGCAGAAAACCGGCAATAAGAATCAGACCAGCCAAAATGTATTTGAATTTTTTCATTATCAACCTCCTCAGAAAGAGAAGATTCCTTTAAAGTTTAGACTCCAGTTCTGGCCATCTTTATGGGGCAGGAAGGTGGCTTCCCCGCCCAGGGAGAAGCGGGGAGAGACCTGAAAACTGGCCCCAGCAGCCAGGCCAATTTTCCCTCTTACCTTCATTTCCTTGGTTTCAATTCCGGCGAGATTTTCAATAATTTCTTGCAGGCTGAATTCCCCCCAGAAGTAATTGTATACAATCGAAATGTAGGGAAAGAAATTTTCATAGCCATTATAACCCAGGATAGGCCCAACAGTTATCTGTTTCCATTTGGGCTGGCTTTTTAACTCGCCTTCTACGGCCAGTTCAGGAATTGCCCATTTCTTTTCCTGGCCGGAATAAAGGAGAAAGCGGGCCCGGCCACCAAGAGCCAGTGAATTCAGGCCAAAAATCTGGCTCACCTCAGCTCCGAATAAGCTTCCTCCCAGTCCTCCCACTTCAAAGTCAATGGAAAAGGGAAGATGCTTGAAAATAAGGCTGTGGAAGTCAGAGGAAGAATAGCCTGCGAGCAGGGCTAACTTGAGGCCATTAAGGATTTCCGTTTCCAGGCGAAAGAGGCCGCAAGAGGCGTTGAGGGCTGTTGTTTTTTCTTCTTCAGACCACCAAAGACTTCTTTTAAAGATTTCAGTTTCAGCGCCAAAACGGAATTTTAAAGAGAAATGCGGCGCTTCTTTTTCCTCGCCAGGCAGGCTTCGGGAAGCTAAAAGCAAAAAAAGAAGAAACATAACCGGGACGATAATTTTTCTCATCCAGACCTCCTTTATTTTTTTTGAGCAGAGCTGAGCTCACCAATCTCTTTCAATCTTTCCTGGGCTTTTTTAGCCAGAGAGCTGCGGGGATAATCGCTAATAACTTTATTAAAATAGGGAATGCTCTCTTCTTTTTTACCCCATTTATAATAGGAATCAGCCAGATAAAAATAAACCCGATCCATTTTCGAATAATTGGGAAAAGTGGTCAGAATTTCCTTGAAGCGCTCCACCGAAGCTTTAAAGGCATAAACTTTATAATAAAAATAGGCAATACCAAAGTTGTGTTCAGCCAGCCTTTCCTCACATTCTTTTATTTTTTGCTGAGCTTCCTTGGCTTCCTGGCTTTCGGGATAAAGAGTGACCACTTTTTTAAATTCAGCCAGAGCCTGCCAGGTTTTGGTTTGATCCCGGCCTGGCTTGTAAGCCTTAAGGAAATAGGTCATGGCAATTCGATACTGGGCATAGGCAGCTGAAGGACTATAAGGATAAAGGGAAATAAATTCCCTGTATTCAGCGGCTGCCAGAATCATGCTGCCTTCATCTCCCTTTTCAAAGTAGGAGTCAGCAATGGCCAACTTGGCTCTCTGGGCATAAAAGCTTTTGGGGAAAGAATCAATGACCTGGCGAAAATAAAGCCTGGCCTTTTCCGGGTCCTTTTTTAAATATTGCTGACCCAGTTTGAACAGGGCTTCATCGGAAGAGGCAATATCCGGGGTAAGCTCCGTCTGCTTTTTCCCGCAGCTCGAAAAAGAGAAGATGAGGGAGAAAAGGAAAATCATGAGGATAAAAAGATTTGTTTTTCTTTGAACTGCCGTCATCTGAGCCTTCATGCTTTCACCTTGATTATTCCAGACTTTTTAATTTTACTTTTTTCCTCTTTATCCATAAAGCTGTTTTATCCACAGCCACTGCTGGCTGAGGCCGGCTTCAAGGTCGGCCACAGGATTATAACCCAGTTCATTTCTGGCTTTATCAATACAGGCCAGGGTATGAAGAACGTCCCCTTTCTGGGGATCAAGCCAGCAAACCTGAGCTTTTTTCCCGGTTATTTTTTCCATAAGAGCAATAACCTCGGCCAGTTCTTTCTGGTGACCACCGCCTATATTATAAACTTCGCCCGCCTGGCCTCGTTTCATCGCCAGAAGGTTAGCTTCCACAATATCTTCAATGAAGGTAAAATCGCGGGTCTGATGACCATCACCATAAACAGTTATCTTTTTATCTTCGAGCAGGGCCAGGAAAAATTTATGAAAGGCCATATCTGGCCTCTGCCTTGGTCCGTAAACGGTAAAAAAACGGAGGGAAACGGCCGGGACGCCATAATTTTTATAATAAAGATAGCAGAGCTGCTCAGCCGCCAGCTTAGTGACACCATAGGGAGATATGGGCTGACAGGGTCCAGTTTCGACCATGGGAAAAACAGCACTCAGACCGTAAATGGAAGAAGAAGAAGCAAAAATAAATTTTTCTATTTTTCTTTCCTTCAGAGCTTCCAGCAGCCTCTGGGTTGCCTGAATATTGTGCTTTAGGTATTCCGAAAAATTTTCTCCCCAGCTTGTTCTCACTCCCGCCTGAGCTGCCAGATGGAAGATAAAGCTTACGCCATCCAGTAATTCCTTCAAATTAACCCTGGTCAGGTCGTCTTCCACCAATTTAAATTTAGGCTTACCTGAAAGGGAACTCAGGTTTTTCTGTTTTATCCAGCGGGGATAGAAATCGGTGAAGCAATCGAGGCCAACCACTTCGTAGCCTTCCTTGAGGAGTCTTTCGGCTAAATGGGAGCCGATGAAGCCAGCCACTCCAGTGACCAGACATTTCATGCTCATTGTCTCCTGGAAGCCATTTCTTTCATTTTTTTAATGACCATGGCCGGATCCTGATGATTGAAGATGGTCGCGCCGGCTACAAAGATATCAACGCCATCTTCAATCAATCCCGGCATATTTTCGAGGGTGACTCCACCGTCAATGGCTATGGGGATCTGAAGTTTCTGCCCCTGAATCCAGTGGCGAAGAAGGCGAATTTTATTTCGCGTGGATTCAATAAGAGATTGACCGCCCCGGCCGGGATCAACTGTCATGAGCAGAACAAAATCAAGGTCCTTGAGAATGTCAATCAGCAGATGGATGGGGGTTCCTGGATTAAGGGTAAGGCCGGCTTTAAGTCCCAGCTCTTTTATCTGAAAGATATGGCGATGGAGATGGGGGCTAACTTCAAGATGGATGGATATCCAATCGGCGCCAGCCTCATAGAACTGGGGAATGAAGGTCTCAGGCTTTTCTACCATGAGATGAGCCCAGATAGGAATTTTTATGATTTTTTTAAGCGCGGCAACAAGCTGGGGGCCGAAGCTGAGGGTGGGCACAAAATGGCCATCCATGATATCTACATGGATGAGGTCAGCTCCAGCTTCTTCGGCCAGACTGGCTGCTTCGCCGAGACGTCCATAATCGGCTGAAAGCAGGGAAGGAGCAAGGAGAATACTCATCGGCTTACCTCCAGACTGATTAAATTTCTCTTCTGAACGCAATAACCGTGAGGTGGATTCTGTTTAATGATTATTCCTGAACTGAGTCCGGGATAATAGCTGCTGCGGATATTGGCCACATTGAACCCAAGATTCCGAAGCTGGGCCACAACCACATCTGCTTTTTTGCCAATGAGGTCAGGCATGACATATTTTTCTTCTCTTTCTCCCTGACTGATCAGAAGATTGACTGGGGTGAGTCTCTTAACCCGGCCTTCTTCAGGTCTGGGTCGCTGGGCGATAACCCGCCCGGCTGGAAACTGGGATGTATAGATCTGAGCAATCAATCCCTTGGTTAAACTGGAAGCAGCTAAGAGCTGAATGGCGTTTTCAAGACTTTTATTGGTCAGATCAGGAACTTCCACCAGCTCGCTTCCGGCTGAAAGCACCACCCTGACCGGGCGATTGCTTTTGACTCTGGAACCAGCGGGCGGGTCCTGACGAATGATACGGCCCTTTTCAATTTCATCATGATATTCAGTTGCCTGAACAACCAACGAAAGCAGACGCCGGCTGACCTCAAAACGAGCTTCCTCCGGAGTTTTTCCCCTTAAATCAGGGACGGTGACTATTTCTCCCTTGAGAATCAGGCGAGTGGTGAGGAAGGCACTGCCAAAGAAAAGGATAATGGCCAGAAGTAGAATTACAATCAGATTGAAGATGTTATCACGCAGCATTCAGAGTACCTTAATTACCTGTTAATGACAGGTTTATTCTATATCATATCAGCCTGATGGTGTAAATTGCAGGGTGAAAGGTTTGAGCGAAAGAAACTTCTTTCTTTTCAGATTAATCTAAAGAAAAAAATTTTTATTCTTCCTGGCTTGATTTATAATTAAGCCTGACTTTAATTTCAGGAAAAAGGAGTGGTCATGGAGAGATGGTCAGACTTCCGCAGTGATACCGTGACTAAGCCCACTGAAGCCATGCGACGGGCCATGGCCGAGGCTGAGGTGGGCGATGATGTTCTGGGCGATGATCCCACAGTTCAGAAGCTCGAGAGTCTGGCAGCTGAGATTATGGGCAAGGAGGCGGCTCTTTTTGTTCCTTCTGGAACCATGGGCAATGCTGTGGCGGTTAAAGTCTGGACCAGGGAACTGGAGGAGGTTATCCTCGAAGCTCGCTCCCACATTTATAACATGGAATCCACCCATCTTACCTTCATTTCCCGGGTGAATCCAAGGCCGCTTCCTTCCTGGCGAGGCGCCATGGATCCCGATGATGTGGCTCGCCATATAAGGCTGCCCTCAGTTCATACCCCCCGCACCTCCCTGATCTGTCTTGAAAATACTCACAATAACTGGTCTGGAGCCGTTATCCCTCTGGACAATATCAAAGCCATCAGGGAAGTGGCTGACCGCTATGGTATAAAAGTTCATCTTGATGGAGCCCGCATTTTCAATGCCAGCCTGGCCTCTGGCGTCCCGGTAAAAGAATATGCCAGGTTCGTTGATTCCATCATGTTCTGTCTCTCCAAGGGTCTTTCAGCCCCTGTTGGCTCCATGCTGGCCGGACCAAAAGATTTCATTGATCAGGCCAGGCGAGTGCGCAAGGCGCTGGGAGGCGGAATGCGTCAGGCCGGGGTTCTGGCAGCCTGCGGAATCATCGCCTTAACCCAGATGGTCGACAGGCTGAAGGAGGACCACGAGCGGGCCAAGCGCCTGGCTCGAGCCATAGCCGGTCTTCCCGGAATAAGCCTGAATCCTGAAGAAATAGAAACCAATATCATTATTTTTGGTCTCAATCATCCCCGCTGGAGCATTCCGGCCTTTCTTGAGGAGCTTAAAAAAAGAAGAATCCTGGCTTTACCCGTTTCAGGCGGCATCCGTTTTGTTACTCATAAGGATGTAAATGATGAAGATGTTGATCGGGCCATAGAGGCCTTCCGCGAACTTCTTTTATCTTGATCAGGCCAGGGAATCAGCCAGAAGCTGGCTTATTTCAAAGACAGATAAGTCTTCCTGGCCCAAATCCTTAAGTCCATCCCGAATCATGGTTAAACAGAAGGGGCAGGTGGTAATAACGGCCTTAGCCGGGGTGGAAATTATTTCTTTAGTTCGAAGCCGGTTGATTCTTTCTCCGAGTTTCTCTTCTGTCCACATCAAGCCGCCGCCGGCGCCGCAGCAGAAGCTGTGTTCCTGGCAGTTTTTCAGTTCCACAAGGGAGATTCCGCGGATGGAATGAAGTAGCTTTCTTGGTTCCTTAATCAGTCCGTGGTGCCGGCCGTAATAGCAAGAATCATGCAGAGTAACTTTCATTTCCTTTGATTTAAGTTTAAGCCGGCCCTGACGGATAAGATCCAGGAAAAATTCAAGATGGGAAAAAACTTCAATTCTGGCCAGAAGCTCCTTCTCCCTGTCGGGAATATCAGGGAAAAGGCGCAGCAGTTTGGGATATTCATATTTTAGAGTATGGTAGCCATGGGGGCAGAAGGTCAGAATCTTTTTGACTTTATAATGGCTAAAGGTTTCGAGATTTTGCCTGGCCAGGATCTGGAAAAGATATTCATTTCCCAAACGGCGGGCAGCATCACCACAGCATTTTTCTTCTTCACCAAGGATAGCAAAATTAACCCCGGCCTGCCGCAGAAGCCTGACGACAGCTCGGGCTATGGCCTGTCCTGATTCGTCAAAGGAGCCTGCACAGCCTGTAAATAAAAGGATTTCAGCCTCAGGATGGTCGGCAAGGAGCGGCACCTTTTCTTTTTCAGCCCATTCAGCCCGGCGGGCAAAGCCTATCCCCCAGGGATTGGCGTTGGTTTCCAGATTACGGAAAAAGCTGCTGAGCTCAGGTGGAAAATCACTTTCCATGAGAACTTTACTCTGCCTCAGCCCGAATATTTTGGGCAGGTGTTCGATTTCCACCGGACAGACATGCATGCAGGCCCCGCAGCTCGTGCAGGTCCAGATTTCTTCGGGTTTAATGATAGCCGGGACAAGGCCTGGCAATTTATCTCTTTCCCGGGCTTTTAGCAGGGGAAAAGAAGCCAGCAGATGTTTTTCCAGATTAAAGATAATCATTTTGGGTGAAAGGGGCTTACCGGAAATAAAGGCAGGACAGACATCCTGGCAGCGGCCACACTCAATACAGGCAAAGGCATCAAGACAGTCCTTCCAGGTGAGGTCAGATGCCTTTTCCAGGCCAAAGACCTCCTGTTTTTCCAGATCCAGGGGGCTGATTTCGCCCGGGCTTTCTTTACGGTGAAAGATAAGATTGATGGGGCCGGCGAACATGTGGAAATATTTGGAATGGGGAACATAGGCAATAAAGGCATAAACAATAACTATATGAAGCCACCAGGAAACATGGTAAAGCCGGGCTATCTTCAGGGCTTCGGCATCTTGCCCGAAAAGAAAATGGTTGAAGACAGGGCCAAGGAAGGAGAGACGAATTTCATCCGGTCGAGCCGAAGCGGCGCAGGCCTCAAAAAAGAGATAACTTATGGTCGTGGCTAAAAGGAAAAAATAAATAAGTGCCGAATCGAGGGGGGTAGTTTTTAAGGCCTGGGGCCTCAGAATAAAGCGTCTTATAGTAAAATAGAAAGTAGCGATGAGAACGATAAGCGCCATCAAGTCGACGAGAAAAGAGACCGCAGTTCTGGCACTGCCATGGCCGAAAAGGGAAAGGTGAGTTGAAAAACCTTCCAGGGTGTGATTGACTGTCATCAGATCGAAAGTTATAGCTGCATAAAAAAAGCTGGCATGGATGAAGCCGGTTGCCAGGCGCTCATTTCTCAGGGAACAGCGCTGCAGTAGAACCCGGCTGAGCATTCGGGCGAGGCGAGCCCCGAATTTATCTTTCCGAGCCAGGGGCTGACCCCGGTGAATAATTAAATATCTTTTGAAAACAGGGTAAAAGAAGGCGAATAAAGTTATTAATATCAAAAGGGCAAAAATAAATTTTTCAAGAAAAGAGAGCATGGCTCCTCCTGTGGCCTAAAAGGGGATAGCTATTCCCCACGAAATTTTATAAAAAGACTGGCGGCGACCGAAACGGCTTTCCTTCAAATCCCGCCAGAAGCTGCCACCAAGGGATAGTTCCAGCCAGGAAAGAAGTCTTAATCTCATAAAAAAGTCAATCAGGGCCATCTGTCCCCGGGCAAAGGCCACATCACTCTGGAAAATGGCCTGGAAGCTGAGCGAAGCCTCAGGGCTGAGGAGAAAACCGAGTCTGGCACCATATTCCTGTTTCAGTTTTTCGCCCGAAAAGTCAAGGTAAGAGCGCTGATTGGTATGATGGAAAAACCAGGTGAAGGGCTCAAAATAAAATTGTTTGAAACTAAAACAGAGTCCGAAGCTGAGATAATTGCGATTTAAATAGAAGGGTTTCCCATTGACAAAGCTCTGATGGTCAGAATCATGATTGCTGTCATGGCCCACAATTAAAACAAGATAGCGGTCTATTTGCTGGCGCAGGCTAAAATGCCAGTCGAATTTGGTTCGATTATGACCATCATCATGCGTAATCAACTGAGATAAAAATTCGGTAGAAGGAGTTAAATCCAAATAGAGCTGAAAGCCTAAATTCCAGCGATCTTCAGACCCGCTGAAATCATTGAAACTGGGAAAATTAGAGGGCAGAAGAAGCAGGGCAAAAAGTTCCCCCCGAGGGTCAAGCCGACCAGAGCTAAGCAGGGGCTGTTTCTCCTGAGCCGGCCGGTAGATAAAAAGAGGTTGCCCGGAAAGGGGCGCCGGAAAAAAATTAAATATTATTATTCCGATATAAAAGATAAAGATACTAAGATATAAATTCTGTTTTCTTTTCCCGCTGGAGCATTCTGGCCTTATATTTTTTATCTCAATCTCTGGCCCTTTCATTTTGCATCCTCTGGCGAGGCAGTTTCTCCTGTTTATAGGTTTACAGGCTCAATTCTCTCCCGAATTTGCCTCAGAATTCAAGCTTTATGCCCAGCCGAAAAGAGCGGGGAGGCTGAATTTCCGTGGCCCAGCGTAAGGGAAATTCAGGCGAGGTCCATTCATTTTCCTCAGTTGCCTGATGGAGATTAAAAATATTATAGCCTTCCATGAAAAGCGAGCTTTTTAGACCTCCCCGGGTGAAGCTTTTCTCCAGGCGGAAGTCAGCTGTCAGATTAAATTCATAACGAGCTATGCCCCGGGGGAAGGCCTGAATAAAGATTGGTCCCTGATTGAGATTGGCCACAATTATCTTCCGGCTGAAAGGCTGACCATCGTAATACTTGATAATCAGGCCCCCCTTAATTTCTCCAGGCAAAAAGAAACTGAAACCCAGCCTGGCTGTATAAGCCCGATCAAAACGCAATCTCCCCCGGGCATTGATCAAGGAATTGGGATCATCATAAAGCCAGCCGATAACGGCCTCATCATTTTCCCATTCAGTATTACCTGGGCTGGTTGTCCCAAAGGCTTCTGTAGCTGTAAAGGAAAAGTAAAAGATTGAAGAGGAGAAACGGCGGAGGATAATCAGGTCAAGGCCCCGGTACCGGGAGGTGCGATGTTTTCGGTCTGGATTTGTCAGGAAATAGATATCCCTCCCTAGAGCCCGGGGTAGGCGGTTAAAGATGGTGAAGTGAAGGTCGTCGTGGGTTCCAGGAATGCGGTCATCACCAGTATCTTCCAGAATGAATTTTTCATAATCATCTTCATTCATTCCGATATTTTCCGTTTCCACTAGGTTACGGGTTAAGCGGGTAAAGCCGGAAAGAGAAAGAAAAAATTCCCTGCTCAGGCGATAAACGAAGGACAGGGCAAATTCAGCGGCGACCGGCCGCAGAAGGCTGGAATCAATTCGGGCAAAGAAAGGTCCTTCGCGCCGCAGCAAAGGACCCAGCTCCTCTTCTTCCAGCTTTAAATTGCCATTAAGGTCGGTCCAGCGGTAAATCAGACAGCCTTCAGCTTCTGGATTTCCCCAGCGAAGGTAATTTAGAGGCAAAAGATGAGCTGTCTGTCCAAAATAAAATTTAAGATAACTTCTTTTGCTCTGGCTTAAAGGCAGGGTGAGGCTGAGGCGAGGCAGCCAGTTGGTCCAGGAAATTCTGGCGGGCGAGGACCGGGAAAAATCGTTAAATATTCTTCGGCTTTCACTTTGGCCTCCTGTTCCCCTGGTCATGATGACCTTCAGTCCGGCCTCAATAATCAGAGGAGGAAGTTGCCAGGTATCCTGAAAATAAAAGCTCAGGTCAGTCGCCTTTTCCTGTTCTTGATGGGCCAGGGAGAAAAAAGCCACAAGTGAAGGCTGGCCATCAAGGAAAAGAAGATGGGTCAAGCCCGGAATTTTTTTCCTGTTCTGGAAGAATCGGTAGGAGAAATCCAGGCCGAAATTAAGAAAATGATAACTCGAAGAAGCTGAGCCAAAAAGGAGCTCCGCCCGGCTATTAAAATTTAAATGCCCTTTCTCTTCCTCGCCGAAGCTCACAGGTGCCTGCCAGAAATGTGGTCGAAAAATTTCCCGGCAGGGAAGGTCTGTCGTAGCGACATAGGGCGAGGTGGATGTTTTCTGAAAGGCGAAGCTCAGACCGGAAAAAAAGGAATGTCTGGCTGAAGGCAGGCTCTGCCAGAAAAGCTGGCCGAGATAGGCCTGGCGGTTGCCTTTAAGAGTTGCTTCCTTAGCCATTTTTCTGGCCGCTCCTATTTGTTCCTCATTTGTTTGCTCACCAAGGGCCAAAAAAGATATTCCTCCCAGAGGTGTGAGCTCATTGAGTCTCAGCGTGGCTGCCATCAGGTGGCTCCGGTTATGGCCGTCATAGTCGGCTATTTTCCGGCTCAAATCCTGAGTAAGGAAGCTAAAAAGAAAAGACCGATTTCTGGAAAAGAAGGGGCCTGAAAGCCAAAAGCGAAACTTCCGATCGTGATTAAAAGTGTGATTCTCCTTTAAACCTTCTTTTATGAGAGAAGGGGTGATATTGGAGGAGGTCAACCAGGGCTCAATCAGGGAGAAACTGGTTCCTCCCCGAAGACTTCTTTCCCCTCTTTTCGTTTCTATTTCGACAAGACCGCCGGGTGAGGTGGCTGAGGCCGGATGGAAACTATTCTGATGTCGCCAGGCTTCGATGACTAATAAATCAGGTAAAATAAGAGGGGTTCCACCATAATAGGGCTCGGTAATGTTTAGGCCGTTGAGCCGAAATTCATTTTGAGTCCAGGAGGTGCCACCCCGGGAACTGAAAAGGGCCGGATGGTCAGCCCAGAGTCCACCCGAATCAATGCGATTGGTCGTCGCTGAAAGATCCTGGTTTTCCATAACCGAAGAAAAGTTATCAGCTGAGGGTAGAAGAGAAAGCTGCCTCTGGCTGATAACCGTCTGGGCCCCGATACTGGCAAAATCATACTGCTCAATTAGAGGCGAAGCAGATGGGTCTTTCCACCTGATTCTAACCTGAAGAAACTCACCTGGCTCAAGATAGATCTTCTCAAGCCATTCCTTCGGGCCGGTTATTATTAGAAGCTCATAAGAACCAGGCGGAAGGCCAAGAAAAGTGACTTCTCCTTTTTCGTCTGGCTTTCCTTTAAGAGGGGTGACAAAATGAGAGCCACGGAGCAGAACCTCAATTTCAGCTGGCTTCGGATTTTCAAATTGAAGATAGAGAACAGACAGAGTTGAGGCTGAAACTGACGAAGACCAGATTAAGCCACCGGCGAAAAAAAATAACAGGAAGAAAAGCCAGAAAAATATATTTTTCTTTTCAGAACTTCGGCTCATATCTTTCTGGCCCTTAATCTTCTTATTCTGGAAAATAAAACGCCTTAATTTTTCTTTTTTCTGCTTATCCTGTCAAGAACAGGATGTTTCGAGCGCTAAAAGTATGATCAAATGTTCAGGCTGGCAGAAGCTGCCTTCTCTTTAAAAACAGGTGAAATTTCAGGCCAGTCAGAAACTAAAATTTTAAGATGATCTTATTTTATCTCGGCCATTTAAGTGGCCAAGATATGGTCTGAAAGAGTCCTCGTTTTTCCCGACTTGAGATTTGTCTTAATAAGAATAAAGAAATAAGAAACCTGAGATTCATTATGTCTATCAAGGATAAGCCAAACACATTGATTCTTTCGCCTAAAAGAAAAATTCCATCCCTAATCCGACCCTTTGCCTTTCAAGCCTGGAGCTAGATAATTCAGTTCGTTAACGATTTTCTTCTTTATTTGATCTATTAATCTCTTTTTCTGATTTAAAAATTTGTTATCCCGGAACTTTAAGCTTATAATTCACTGAAAAAGAAAAAGTTAGGCAGGAAGAAAATTTCATTAAAGGGTAAGGAGATCGGGTATGAAAAAGGTGGAGAGAACTGAACTGGCCATTATCGGGGCTGGCCCCGGTGGCTATGTTGCTGCGCTTCGCGGGGCCCAGCTCGGGAAAAAGGTAGTTTTAATGGAAGAGGATAGAGTTGGCGGCACCTGTACCAATTATGGCTGCATTCCAACCAAATTTCTTTTGCATGAAACCCAGATTCTGAAGGAAGCCCGCCATAATCCAAGGCTCAGGGGGAAAGAAGGGCTTCAGCTTGATTGGCCTCAGGTTCAGCAGATGAGGCAGTCAATTATTGGTCGCCTGGTGAAGGGGATTGAGTTTCTCCTTGAAAAAAATGGAGTTAAATTAATAAAGGGGAAAGCCCGTCTGATTGATGAGCGATGCGCCGCGGTGGAAACTGCAGAGGAAGAAATAACAGTTGAAGCTGAACGCCTTATCCTCGCTACGGGCAGCCGCGCCGCTGACTTACCTTTTCTCCAAGCTGATGGCTCCAGAGTAATAACCTCCCGGGAGGCTCTGGAACTGGAAGAGCCGCCCGCAAGCATGATTATCATCGGCGCCGGTGCTATCGGTCTTGAATTAGGTTCCATTTTTGCCCGTCTTGGAACGAGGATAACCATTCTGGAGATTCTGGCCGGACCTCTGCCCGGAGCTGACCGTCAGCTGGCGGAAAGGCTGGGCCGGCTGCTCAAACGCCAGGGAATAGATATTCGGACGGAAATGAAGGTCGAAAAAGCCGAGCTTTTAGAGAATAAAGTGAGGCTCAGCGGCACCTGTTTGAAAACCGGGCAGCCCTTTGAAGTCGAGGGAGAAAAAGTTCTTCTGGCTGCTGGCCGGCGGCCCAATTCAGAAATAATTAAGCAGCTGGATTCAGCTCTCTGCGGGCTTGGTGGCTTTGTTAAGGTCAATAAATATCTGGAGACAAACCTGCCCCGGGTTTACGCTGTCGGTGATTTGATTGGGGGCAAATTATTAGCTCATAAGGCGATGCATGAGGGAATTCTGGCTGTCGAAAATGCTTTTGGAGCCCGGCATTCCCTTGAACCTCAGATGATTCCCATGGCTGTTTTTACTGATCCTGAACTGGCCTCTGTTGGATGGACAGAGGAAGAAGCAACTGAAAGGGGGCTGAAAGTAAAAATCGGGCTTTTCCCCCTTCAGGCCAGTGGCCGGGCTGTAGCCATGGAAAAAAGTGAAGGGCTGGTGAAGATTTTAGCTGATGAAAATAACAGATTGATTGGAGCTCATCTTCTTGCGCCGGCTGCCTCGGAGATGATTGGTGAGATGGCCCTGGCGCTTCGTCTTGGACTCAGAATCGAAGAGATTGGCCATACCATTCATGTGCATCCCACTCTGAGTGAGGCTCTGGCTGAAGCCAGCCTGAAAGCCTTGAATCAGGCCCTGCATTTAATTAACGAGTGAAGTTTTTTCTCAAAATATTTTTAACTGAATTTTCTTCTTTCAGAGTCGGAGAGGATTTCCTTCCTTCATTTTCCTAAATTCGATTTAAAAAAATTTATATTTGAATTCGATTTAAAAAACTTTAAATTTGATTAATTTTATTTCTATAAACACCTTAAAAACCTTCCTGGAGAAAATTTTTTCGGCCATTCGTCAGGCCAGGCCCTGAAGGCAAAATCAGCGAGGATTAAATGATGACCCTGAGCCAGGAGCGAAGCCCGGCCTCTTAAAATATTCAAATTTTCAGCCTAATTCACTTCTTGAAAATCTGGCTGAATTTTAAAAAGGCCACGGATTCAAGGCCGGAAAGATTGGATTATTTTCCACCAAGGTTATTTTTTGATAACAGGTTAAACCTGAATTGGCCCTTTTCTTTCAGGGCGGGAACAACCATCTTTTTCAGCATCTGAAAAACATAATTCCTTTTTCTCGAAGGTTCCTTTTTTCAGTTTAATCTTTAATCGCCTCTTCTCATGAAAATTGATTTTTTCCATCCACCTGGCAAGGGAGGTCGTTGAAGGCTAAGTTAATCTGGAAGTTAAAATCAGGGCATTTTCGGGCGAGAGCCCGCCCTGATTGACTCAGAAGACAATGAGCCTATACAATGGAAAAGTCAATGGTTAAAGAACTGGTATATGGCGCCGGCTGGTACGGTGAAGAGCACGACGGTTTCCAGCCCTTTCGCTGGATGGCGCGGGAAGCTTCGTTGCGTCTTTCCCTTGAGCCAGGAAAGGGGGAGAAATTTATTGAAATCATAGCTGGCCATTCCTTTGCGCCGGAAAAGCCAAAGCTCAGGGTTTTTATTGATGGCCGCGAGGCCGGCGAAAGGGAAATTCATCCGGCTTTCTCTGCCTATCTTTTTCCTCTGACGGGAGAAGGGGAAATCACAGTCACTTTGACTTTAAATCGTACCTTCCATGCTCAGGGTGATGGCCGTGAACTGGGAATAATGGTCAGGTCAATCAGGATTATTAATTTAGAAAAGTTGCAGGAACCACTTTACGGAGAAGGCTGGTATGAATGGGAAAAGGGAGAAATTTTTCCTTTTCGTTGGATGCAGGGGGAGGCCAGATTGTTTTTGCCATCTTCCTGGAGAAAAGGCTATCTTTTGATACCCATTTCGAGCGAATATTTTAACCAGAAACAGATTCTCTCAATTCTGTGGAAGGGAAAGGAAATAGCCCGGTGGCCCCTCCTTTATCAATGGAATGCCTATAGCCTGGAATTGCCAGAATTGCCTCCTTCAGGCTTTTCAGACCTTAAGCCGGCAGAAGACCCAGGATTAATGACCCGGGAGAAGAAGCTGGATTCAGCCGCAAAAGAAAATTTATGGGAAAGGAATGATTTAAATGAAGCTGAGGTTTTTTCGAGGGCGGGGGGTTCTGAACCCATAGAATTGATTTTTAAATTAAACCGGCTTTTCCCTGAACGCTACCACCCGGAGGATGGCCGCGAGCTTGGCATAAGGGTCGGGCCAATTTCCTGGCATCAAGATGAAGGAAGACATCGGGATATTCTTTTCTTTCATGAGAATGCTGTTAAAAACTATGAGGAGATGATGGCGGGGAAAACTGTTCTTACCTCCTATCCCACCAATCTGGGCATTGACCTTTATTCTCGATGCAACCTTTCGCCTCCCTGTGTCTATTGCCTTTATGACCGGATGAAAATTTTAGAGGGAGAAGATAAAGATATTGTCGTTGATGACCGGACACTGGCCAGTTATGGTCCCTTTTTTAATGCCGCCAGAACTGTGGTTAATTGCTCCTTTGGTGAACCTTTGCTTCATCCCCGTCTTGAAGAGATTCTTGAATTCTGTGCCTCCCGAGGGAAGATTGTTGAGCTTTCGACCAATGGTCAGGCTTTTACAGCCCGGACCATCCGAGCTTTACTGGGAAAGCCAATTTATCTCTATGTTTCCCTGGATGCGGCCTCGGCCGAAACATATGCCAAGATAAGAAATGAGCGCTTTGACGAAATTGTGGCCAATTTGATCAGACTCAATGAAGAGAGAAAAAAGAGGAATGGGTTGCCTAAGATTTTTATGGTTTTTATGCCCATGAGGGTTAATCTTCATGAACTTGAGGCATATTTTCGGCTCTGCCAGCGAATTGAAGCTGATGCCCTGGTTTTGAGGCCGCTTTTATATCTGGAAAAGCCTGATATCAGGGAGGAAAGGGGTGGCTATCTTTTTGACTACGAGAAGGAACTTTTAAGTCCTGAGGAAATCAGAAAGGTTATTTCTCAGGCTGAGGAGTTTTCCAGGAAATATAAGATTCCTGTAGCCAATCAATTTGAATTTGGTCAGGTCGCTGAGCCCGGCCGGTCAAAGCTTTGATTTTAAGGTGCGAGGAGAAAAACCTCTGGAGGAAAAGCGAGCTAACAGGCAAGAGCTGAGGGTGCCTAAATTGAAAAGAACAGGAGAAGGGGAGAAGGACGAGATGGAAAATTTCGAAGAAGACGAGCTGGGATTGAAGAATCTTCCTCTCTGCCGCGAGCCCTGGCAGAGCTATTATATTTTGCGGAGGGGTATTTTACCCTGCTGTCATGGTGAAAAGCCGATTGCTCCCATGAGCGAATGGGCCACAGCCTGGAACAGTCCTGCCCTGCAGGAAATAAGGCGATATCTCAGTCAGGGAAAATTAAGTCCTTACTGTCTCTCCAGCCTGGGATGTCCGATTGTCCAGAAATACCTGGAGAGAAAGAAGCAGGAGCTGAAGCTGGCCGCTCTTTCGCCTCAGACCAGACCCCGCTGGATGCGCCTGGTCAACCGTCTTTTACTGGGTCTTCCAGCTAGAATCTACCGTTCCCTTCAAAAATAAGAGATTTAAATTCAACATTTCTGACTAAAAATTGAATTTTTTTAATAAAAGATATTGAAAAGCTTAAAAGACTGAAAATCTGGCAACAGGATAAAGAAATTTAATGTTTATGTCCCCATTTCTGAAAATGTTTGTGTCCCGATTTTAGGATTTTAGCGGATATAGCCTAGAGAACGGAGCATTTCTTCAGTTTTCTTATCAATGGCAATTTCTATTTTCTCCTTGAGGGCGCGGCGGGCGAATTCTTCGAGGCTGGTTTTTAATCTTTGAACGGATTCGTTTCTTTCGATTGATCCGGCCAGATTATTTTTTTCCTCCGGGTCTTCCCTGAGATTGAAGATTTCAAGTCTGTTCTCCTCAGGCGTCAGAATAAGATGCCAGGGTGGAGCCAGCACGGCAAAACGGTCCCGGACTGATTCAGGCCGATAGGTTTCCATGAAAATCGGCCGTCTATCCCGGTCCTTGATTTTCAAAAGATTCTTACCCTGCTGCTGGGGAAGCTTTTCCCAGCCCATGATGGCTAAAATCGTCGGGGCTACATCCAGCAGGGTTACCGGGGCCTGAATTCTTCGACCACCCTTTAGCCCGCCAGGATAACAAATAATTAATGGCACTTTCATATAGACATCATAAAGATAATGGATATGGCCGATATGGGGGTCACCAAAGTTATTGAGATATTCGCCCAGCCCCTCCCCGTGATCTCCAGCTATAACGAAAAGGGTATTTTTATATATATTCAGTTCCTTGAGCCGGCTGATCAACCGGCCAATTTCTCTGTCCATATATTCAACTTCCCGCCGGTACTGATCCCTTATGGCTTCAACAGGCAGAAGAAGCTTTCCCCGAAAATGGAAAATGACTTCTCTCGGCTCAGGTCCGTTCTGGATTTCAATGTAACTTCCTGATTTAAAAAAGAAGATGCTATCCTCCCGGCGGAAATACCAGCCGCGAATTAAATCAGCCTTTATTTCCTGAGCGCTGCCCGCATCGAGCACCCTGAGCCGGTCGAGACGGGCGAGAAAATGGTCTGGATTGTTATCAGCGAAATTGTTCACATCCAGGCGAAGGAGATTCCGGCCAGGCTTAAGAGTGAGGTGGAGGTTATAGGTTCGGTATTTATTCAGGCAGGTCTCGAGAATCAGCTTATCATTAAGATAAATTTTTAAGTCATCAGGAGAATCGGGCGGGGCATAGGGGTCATGGGGGTCAGAATAATGAAGCCAGAGAAAGAAAGACTCTTGGTGATGGGTTTCAAGCCAGGGGAGGGCCCTGGCATTTACTTCCTCGGCATGCAAATACCATCTATCTTCAGGGAAGGAGTCCTCGTAAAATTCAAAGCCTTCGTTCAGACCGAAACGGCCGGCCAGAACACCCAGGGAAACAAAGGCAGCAGTCCGGAACTTATTTTTCTTGAAATAATTGACAAAGGAAGCTCGGGTTCTCTTTCTCGCCAGTTCCTGGCCATTATTATAATTTTTTAGAGTATGGGGGGGTTCGGAAAAAAAAATCGAGGCATGGGAGGGTAAGGTTATGGGAATCAGGGAATAGGCCTGATCAAAGTAAATTCCTTCTCTGGCCAGAGCATCAAGATGGGGTGTGGAAACTTTATCCGGCCTGACAAAACTCAGATAATCAGCCCGGTGAGTATCAAGGGTTATCAGAATTACCCTTGATGGTTTGCTCAGACGCTGGCAGGCGGAGAGAAAAAGTACAGAAATTATGGCCAGAATAAAAATTTTCTGGAAAGAATTATGGAGAGGCTTGAAAAAACGAAGAAAGTTTCTTTTTTCCATATCTTTAATTTCTTCTCCTATTTTACCTCTTTTTACCAGAATTGATAATCATGTTCCAGAGCAGGTTAATTTCCTGAACTCGATATTCTCTCTATTTTTCCTGGCCCTGACAATTTCCTTAATTTTGAGTAAAACTTCTTTTAACCTGCCTGCTTTTAACTTCCTTTTTAACCTCCTTAATTTCAAGTCCGTCTTTTTAATGTTTTTTAATTGGCCTAATTTACTGATTTTTCTCTTCACTTCATTTTGATTATTTCATTTTACCATCTCTCTATCTCTTCTTTTTCCCATTGTTCCTTCTTTTCTCCCTTTATTTTTTCATTTCCTTCGGCCTGCCCCTTGCTCCGGATGTTATTGAAAATCAAGGATTAACGGGCAGAAAAGAAAGGACAAAAAATTTTATCAAAATAGTTGAAAAAATTATATTGACTTAGATAAAATTTTTCGCCTAAATATTAAGACTGCCGTGATTGAGCTATTTTTGGTTTTTTTAGTCTTCGGAATCCTGGGGGCCCTTCTTCTCTTCATGAACGCCCTTCTCGGGCCAAAAAGAACCAATCCCCTGAAGGAAAAACCTTTTGAATGCGGCAGTCCCTATCTCCAGAAGGACATAAATCCTTTTCCCATCAAATTCTATCTGGTGGCCCTCCTTTTTCTTCTTTTCGATGTGGAGGTGGTCTTTTTCTTTCCCTGGGCCCTTGTTTTCCGCGAAATGACCGGTTCAGCTCTCCTTATCATGGCTGCTTACCTGGCCGTTCTCCTTTTAGGCTTTATTTATGCCTGGAAAATCGGTGCCTTTGAATGGGATTAAAATGGAAGGACGTTTCTTCTTGACCACCCTTAATGAAATTTTGAGCTGGGGCCGGAAATATTCCCTCTTTCAGTATCCCTTTGTTACTGCCTGTTGTGGCATGGAATATATGGCCGCTGCCTGCGCCCATTTTGACATTGACCGTTTCGGTGCTGGCTGGACGCGTTTTTCCCCCCGTCAGGCCGATATGCTTTTAGTGGTTGGGACTGTAACGCAGAAACTGGCTCCAGTATTGAAGACAGTTTATGACCAGATGACTGAACCTAAATGGGTTATCGCTTTCGGAACCTGTGCCGTGAGTGGCGGTATTTATGATAATTATGCTGTGGTTCAGGGCATCGACCAGATAATTCCCGTGGATGTTTATATCCCTGGCTGTCCCCCCAGGCCAGAAACAGTCCTGGATGGATTAATAAAACTTCAAGAAAAGATTAAAAACCAGGAACAGGAATGGAGATGGAAGAGACGGAAATTTTAGCTAAATTAAAAAACAAATTTCCCCAGCAGGTAAAGGAAACCTTTATCTCCCTGGGCATGGAGGTGGCTGTCATTGATAAGGAGGCTCTTTTTGAGGTAATGAGCTTTTTGAAAGAAAAGCCCCAGGATTATGCCATGCTGCTTGATTTGACCTGCGTTGATTATCTTGGTGAGGAACCCCGTTTCGAAATGGTTTATCATCTCTTTTCTCTGAGTTCAAACCGGAAGCTGAGAATCAAGGCCAGAGTAAGCGAAAAGGAACCCAGGATTGCCTCTCTGACCCCGCTGTGGCGGAACGCCAACTGGCTGGAAAGGGAAGTCTATGACCTCTTTGGTATTGAATTTGTGGGCCATCCAGACCTGAGGCGAATTTTTATGTATGATGGTTTTGAGGGACATCCCTTGAGGAAAGATTATCCTTTGAGGCTGAGACAGCCCAGAATAAAATTCAGGAAATAAAATGCCAACCAGAATTGAAAGAGAGGCCAGGCCGGAAAGCCTGCTGATCAACATGGGCCCTTCCCATCCGGCCATGCATGGTACCATCCGCATCATGCTGGAGCTCGATGGCGAAAAAATCCTTAATTCTGAAGTGGAGATAGGTTACCTTCATCGTGGCTTTGAAAAGATGTGTGAAAACCGGACCTATTTTAACCTGCTGCCCTATACTGATCGGTTGAACTATGTTTCCCCGCTGATTAACAATTTAGGTTATGTTATGACCGTGGAAAAAATGCTGGGGATAGAGGTGCCCAGGCGAGCCCAGCTCATTCGCGTGCTGATGAGTGAACTTTCCCGGATTTCAGACCATTTAACCTGTCTGGCGGCCATGGCCATGGAATGCGGGGCCTTCACCGTTTTCCTCTATAAAATCAAAGCCAGGGAATTTATTTGGGACGTCATCGAGTGGACAACCGGAGCTCGCATGACGACCTCCTATATCCGCATCGGTGGGGTCAGGGCCGATCTCCATCCTGATTATCGCCCGGCCCTCGAAAAGGCCATTACGGAAACAAGGCAGGTTCTCAAGGATGTCCATGGTTTGCTCGATAAAAATAAGATTTTTCTCAACCGAACCCGGGATATTGCTGTAATCAAACCAGAAGAGGCCATCAATTTTGGCTGGACAGGGCCCTGCCTCCGTTCAACCGGTGTTTACTATGATGTGCGTAAAGCCCATCCTTATCTTGTCTATAATGAGCTTGATTTTGAAGTACCCCTCGGTGAGAGAGGCGATAATTATGACCGCTATATGGTTCGCATGTTAGAAATGGAACAGAGCCTGAGGATTATCGAGCAGGTTATGGCCCAGTTGCCGGCTTCACCCCCAGAAATTATGGCTGATGGCCTTGAACCGTATGAGGCCATAAAGCAGGCGAGGCGCCAGCGACCGGAAAAGCCCATCAAACTTTCGCCCAATCTCGAAGGAGCCGAGAAGCATCGCTACCCGGAAATCCTGTGTTCTGATCGTCGCTATGTACCACCGCCCAAGGAAGAGGTTTACACCACCATTGAGGGCCTGATTTCCCATTTCAAATTTTTTATGAAAGGCCACGGTATCAGACCGCCCAAAGGAGAAGTCTACTTTGCGGTTGAGGGAGGCAACGGCGAACTGGGCTTTTATATTGTTTCTGATGGCACAGACAAACCCTATCGGCTCCATCTGCGGGCACCCTGTTTTCATATTGTTTCTGCCCTCGAATTTTTAATCAAAGGTCATATGGTGGCTGATGTTATTCCCACCTTTGGTTCCTTAAATATGATTGGCGGGGAGCTTGACAGGTGAGTGCACCGGTTTTTGAGGTAATAAGAAAAGAAATAGAAGCTATCCTGCCTCGTTATCCCCGGAAGGAGGCTGCGCTTCTTCCTGCCCTTCATATCGTTCAGAGAAAACTCGGTTTCATTCCGCCCGAGGGGGAGAAGCTGGTGGCTCAGTTGCTTGAAATAAAACCAGTTCGGGTCAGGGAAGTGGTCACTTTTTACACCATGTTTACTCGCAAACCTCTGGGTAAATATCATCTTCAAGTTTGCTCCAATCTGAGCTGTTCCCTGGCAGGAGGCGAGTCGATTCTAAAATATCTTGAAGAAAAGCTGGGAATAAAAGCTGGTGAAACGACACCTGACGGTCGATTCACCCTATCGACCGTTGAATGTCTGGGCGCCTGTGATCAGAGTCCATGTCTTATGGTTAATGATGACCTTTATGGTCAGCTCGACAGGGCTAAAGTTGATGAACTTTTAGCTACTTTGGAATAGGGCTGTGAACGAGAAGGTTTTGAGCCGACAATTTGATCTTCCTCATCTGCATAAGATTGATGTCTACCTTGAAAATGGAGGCTATGAGGCTGTCCGCAAAGCTCTGAGGCTGCGACCGGAGGAGATAGTCGAGGAGGTAAAGAAAGCCAGTCTGAGGGGCCGGGGCGGAGCTGGCTTTCCCGCGGGAATCAAATGGAGCTTTGTCCCCAGGGTTGATAAGCCCAAATATCTCTGCGTGAATGCCGATGAAGGCGAACCCGGCACCTTTAAGGATCGCTACATCATGAGCCATAATCCCCATCTGCTCATCGAGGGGATAATTATCACTTCTTATGCTGTGGGTATTCACTTAGCCTTCATTTATATTCGCGGCGAATATGAAAAAATCGCCCAGAGGCTGGAAAAAGCTATAGAGGAAGCCAGAAATAAGGGCTTTCTTGGTAGAAATATTCTGGGTACTGGATTTGATCTTGAGGTTGTGGTGCATCGTGGTGCTGGTGCCTATATCTGCGGTGAAGAAACAGCCTTACTTGAAAGTCTGGAGGGCAAAAGAGGTCATCCCCGTCTCAAGCCTCCTTTCCCAGCCTCAGTTGGCCTTTTCCAGATGCCCACTGTCATTAACAATGTAGAGACCGTGGCCAATGTACCTCTGATTATCCTGAACGGAGCTGACTGGTTTCTCAGTCTGGGCCAGCCGAAGGATGGCGGTACCAGGTTATTCAGTGTTTCCGGCATGGTGGAGCGGCCAGGGGTTTATGAGCTTCCCGTGGGCACGCCTCTGCGGAAAATTATTTTCGATTATGCTGGCGGCGTTAAGAATGGCCGGAAGTTGAAGGCGGTCATTCCAGGAGGGATGTCTGCGCCCATTTTGCTGCCTGAGGAGATAGATGTGCCCATGGATTGTGAATCAGTGATGAAAAGAGGCTCAATGCTCGGTTCAGCCGCCATCATCGTCATTGATGAAACTGTGCCCATCATTGAAGTTCTCAGTAAAGTAACCAAGTTTTATTCCCATGAATCCTGCGGCCAGTGCACTCCCTGTCGAATCGGAACTTCCTGGATTCATAAAATTGTAAAAAGGATGGCTTCGGGACAGGGAAGAAAAGATGACCTGAAAGAAATAGAGAGGCTGGCTTCTCAAATCAAAGGTCGGACCCTCTGTCCCCTGGGTGATGCCGCCGCCCTGCCCATTCTGGCTATAGTCAATAAATTCAGGGCTGAGCTGGAAGCTATGCTTCCCCAATAGAGTTGAGAGGAAAAAGATGCCGAAGATTACGATCGATGGCCAGACGATTGAGGTAGCTGAAGGAACGACCATCCTCAAAGCTGCTGGCCAGGCAGGTATCGACATTCCCCATCTCTGCTATCATCCTGCCTTTCCGCCTGAGGGGAGCTGTCGCCTTTGTCTGGTGGAAATAGAGGGAGCGCCCAAGCTTGAGCTGGCCTGTGCCACGGTTGTGCGTGAGGGTATGGTTGTGAAAACGCAGAGCGAGAAAGTTAAGGAAGCTCGCCGCTCAGTCCTTGAGTTCCTTTTAGCCGAGCATCCTCTTGATTGCCCGATTTGTGATAAGGCTGGCGAGTGCCAGCTTCAGGATTATTATGAACTCTATGGACTTTTTGAAAGCCGATACAGAGAGACCAAGGAAAAGAAGGAGAAACTCGTCCGTCTTGGCCGCCATCTTCTTCTTGACCGCGAAAGATGCATTCAATGCACCCGTTGCGTCCGCTTTCTCCTTGAAATTACCCGAACCGGTGAACTCGGCGTTTTTGAAAGAGGGATTAAATCCATCATTGGCTTTTATGAAGGCGAACCGGTTGATAATAATTATTCTGGTAATCTGGCTGAAATCTGCCCGGTGGGTGCCATTACTGACCTTGATTTTCGTTTTAAAACGAGGCGCTGGCTTCTTGATAGCCGGCCTTCCCTTTGTCCGCTCTGCAGCCGCAACTGTGCTATCAACATTGAATTTCACCGGGGTCTGGCCAGAATTGAATTGGGTCAGAGGGTATTTCGTATCCGGAGCCGGGAAAATCCCCAGGTTAATCAATACTGGATCTGCGATCTCGGTCGCTATTCCTATCGTTATCTCGATGAAAACAGAATTGACCGTCCCTATCAGCTGGTCAATGGACGGCGGATGAATCTCAGCTGGGAGAAATTATTTATCCTTCTCAGCGAGAAAATTAGAGCCCTGAGAATCAGGAAAAAAACCTCGCGAATAGTCCTTGTTTTGAATTCGGCTTTGACTAACGAAGAACTTTTCCTGATGAGACGACTCTTTCTTGAAGAGCTTGCTGTTTCGCGTTTTATCTTCTGTGACCCGCCTGAGGAGAAAGGCGATAGTTTCCTGCTCACAGCCGAAAGAGTACCCAACCGTCGTGGCGCCGAAAAGATTGGCTTCGATGTAAAATCCAGGGAGGAAGTTCTAGGGGAAGACAAAATTGATTTGTTGCTGATATTTGCGGCTCATTTACCTGAAAAAATGCCCCTGAACTGGCTTTCCCCGCTGGCCAGCCAGATTGGAGCCAAATTTCTCTTTGCTTCCCAGGAGTCAAAATTAAGCCAGCTTGTGGATTTTGTGGCTCCCGTAACTCCTGTGGCTGAAAAAGCTGGTTCTTTTATAAATGTTGATGGCCTGATGCAGAGCTTTGAAGCTGCCCTGAATCCCTGGGGCGAAAGCCGGCCAGAATGGGAAATTCTGGTTAATCTGGCCCGGGAGATACCGGTTAATTACCGCTATTTTGGCCGGTTTAATTCTCCTCGAGCCATACGGGAGGCAATGGCTGAAGAAAAATTGATTATGAGTGAGAGGCCATGATTATTGATTGGCTCATTGTCTTCGTGAAGATTGTTCTGGCTCTAGTCTGGTTTTTAACCCTGACTCTTTATCTTACCTGGTTAGAGCGAAAGGAAAGTGCGGTTATTCAGGACCGAATCGGGGCAAATCGGGCGGAAATTCTCGGCCTGAGAGTGCTGGGCCTTTTCCAGCCTTTTGCTGATGCCATTAAAATGATTTTTAAGGAAGACTTTGTTCCCCCCTTCGCCAATCGGTTTCTCCATACCATCGCTCCCTTCCTAAGCTTTTTCTTTGTTGCCATTACAATTTCAGCTATGCCCTTTGGCGATACCATCCGGATTGGTGGCCGGGAAATAAGCCTGCAGATTTTTGATGCGAATGTGGCTCTTCTTTTTGTTCTGGCCATGCTTTCTCTGGCCATCTATGGCATTGTTCTCAGTGGCTGGGCCTCCCGAAACCGTTATACGCTTCTTGGCGGGATGAGAGGAGCTGCTCAGCTGATTTCTTATGAAGTGGCCCTGGGCCTTTCTCTTGTCGGCGTGATTATGGTTTTCCCCTCCCTTCGTCTCCAGGATATTGTCTATGAACAGGGGAAACTTCTTTTTGGCTGGTTACCCAAATGGGGCATTTTCCTTCAGCCCCTTGCCTTTTTAATTTTCCTTTTTGCTGCTCTGGCTGAAACCAAAAGGGTGCCTTTTGATCTGCCCGAAGGTGAATCAGAAATTATTGGTTTCTTTACTGAATATGGCGGCCTTAAATGGGGCATGTTTATGATGACTGATTTCATGGAAATTATCATCGTTTCCTGTTTGCTGACCACTCTTTTCTTTGGAGGCTGGCAGGTTCCCTGGCTCGGTCCTGATGGTTTTCATTTTCCCTGGGGCTGGGATTGGTGGCTGCCTCGCTGGTTAGTTGTTCTTTTCCAGGTTATTGCCTTTAACCTTAAAGTTTTCTTCTTCTGCTGGTTCCAGATTCTGGTCCGCTGGACCTATCCCCGCTTTCGCTATGACCAGGTGATGGACTTTGGCTGGAAACTTTTGATTCCTTTAAGCCTCTTTAATATTATGGCAACTGGAATAATTATGAGTGTGATCAGATGATCAGGCTGCTTGGTTATTTCTTCGAAATTATTCGGGGTAGCTGGATTACCTGTCGCCATTTTGTTGTCAATATGTGGTTTCATCTCCTCAAGGTTCTAGGAGTAAAGACCAAGCGTCGGGGCGCGGTCACAATTCAATATCCTGAAGAAAAGAAAGAAATTGCCCCGCGTCACCGGAGTCTTCACCGGATGATGACTCGAGAAGATGGCCGGCCGCGCTGCGTCGCCTGTATGCTCTGCTTGACCGTATGTCCTTCTGAATGTATTTATATTGAAGCGGCTGAAGATCCTGACCCCGAAATTCAAAAATATCCCAGGAAATTTATTATTGACCTCAGCCGGTGCTGTTTTTGCGGTTTCTGTGTTGAGGCCTGTCCGGAGGATGCCCTCCGGATGGATACTGGCAAAATTGAACTGGCCACCTATAGCCGGGAAGACCTCCTTTACGACCTTAATCGGCTTCTCAGCTGATGGTTCAACGCCTTTCCTTGGGTGATTTTGAAATCTGGGCCCTGCGCGAGGGCTTTTTCTATCTTGATGGCGGGAGCATGTTCGGTGTTGTCCCCAAGGTTATCTGGGAGAAAAAGACTCCAGCTGACTCTTTGAACAGAATCTGTCTGGCTACAAATTCTCTCCTCATTCGTTCAGCTAAAGGGAATGTCTTGATTGAAACAGGCCTGGGAGAAAACTGGCCAGCTAAATTTAAAGAAATTTACGCGATCAGGCTCGAACCTGGCCTGAAAAAAGCGCTGAGCCTGGTGGGCCTTGCGCCTGAAGATATTGATTTCGTCATCAATACCCATCTTCATTTTGACCATTGCGGTCATAATACAGAGAAAGAGGGAGAAAAATTCAAACCGGCCTTCCCCCGGGCAACCTATTTCATTCAGAAAGGAGAATGGGAGGCGGCTCTAAATCCCAATGAAAGGGATAGATCAAGCTATCTTAAGGAAAATTTCTGGCCGCTTCTTGAAGCCGGTCAGGTTGAACTCATTGAGGGCGATAAAGAAATTATTCCCGGAGTAAAAATAGTTTTGACTCCAGGCCATACAGCCTCTCATCAGAGTGTTCTTATTTTTTCCGGTCAGAAAAAGCTTTTCTTTGCAGGCGACCTTTTGCCCACCTCAGCCCACGTTGGTCTTCCTTATATCATGAGTTTTGACCTTTTCCCCCTGGAAACTTTAAAAACAAAAAAGAAGTGGCTCAATCAGGCAGTGGAAGAAAAATGGATTGTGGCCTATGTTCATGACCCGGATTGCTTTTTCTCTCTGATCGGGAAGGAAAAAGAGAAATTCCTGCCTTTAGCTTTAAAAGAATGGCCAGAGTAAAAATAAGTTAGAGATAAAATTTTTTAAATTCACTTGAAGAGCTAAGCTTTTTCCAGAAGAAAGATTTTTCAAGATAAGAAATCAAAGAAGCTCGAAATTTTTTAAGGGAGGAACTTTTCTGAATTCTCTCAACCTTTAATGGTCGAAGCATCATTCTTTTCATTTAGCCGTCAAATGGTATGACTTTGAAACCTCAGATTTTTTCTCAAGTTTGCGGCCATCCGGTTGCAATGCCGTTAAGTTTTTTGAATCCGGATACCTTTATACTTTCTTTTCAGCTGCGAAAATGGTAAACTAAAAGACTAAATAAATTTTAGCATTAATAAGGAGGACATAAATGAAACCAAAAGCCACGGTAGAGGAGCTTCTGGCTAAAGCCGAGCAGCCCTCAAAGGATGCTCTTCGGCTCCATCCCTTTTATCGAGGTAAAATTCAGGTAACTTTAAAATGCCGGATCAAGAGCTTTGATGATTTCGCCATCTGGTATACACCCGGTGTGGCAGCTCCGTGCAAGGAAATTGCCAGGGATCGAGAAAAAGTATTTGAATACACCAATAAAGGGAATGCAGTCGCTGTGGTGACGGATGGCTCGAGAATTCTCGGACTGGGTGATATTGGTCCTGAAGCTGGATTGCCCGTTATGGAAGGTAAGGCCCTGCTCTATAAATATCTTGGCGGGGTTGATGCCTATCCCATCTGTCTGGCTACCAAGGACCCTGATGAATTCATTCAGGCGGTTAAATGGCTTCAGCCGAGTTTCGGCGGGGTTAATCTTGAGGATATTGCCCATCCCAAATGTTTTTATATTCTGGATACACTTCGCCGGGAATGTGAAATTCCCGTCTGGCACGATGATCAACAGGGGACAGCCTGCGTGACTCTGGCCGGGCTCATCAATGCCGTTAAGATTGTCGGGAAAAAGCTTCAGGATATTAAAGTGGCTCTGGTGGGGGCTGGGGCCGCCAATATTGCCATTGCCCGTTTGATCATTGCTGCCGGTGTTAATCCGGGGAACATAATTGTCGTTGATTCGCGGGGCATCCTGCACAAGGACAGGGGCGATCGGGAGACACTTCAAACTAAATATAAAGAAAAGTGGGAACTTTGCCTCAAAACCAATGCTGAGGGTATAAAAGGAGACATCCCTGAGGCGATGAGAGGGGCCGATGTTTTGATTGCTGCCTCCAAACCAGGCCCGGGGACAATTAAGAAGGAATGGGTAGCCTCAATGGCTAAAGATGCCATTGTTTTTGCTGAGGCCAATCCAGTGCCAGAAATCTGGCCGTGGGAAGCCAAAGAAGCCGGTGCAAGAATTGTGGCTACCGGTCGCTCCGATTTCCCCAATCAGATTAACAATTCCCTCGGCTTCCCTGGAATTTTCCGGGGCGCTCTGGACATTCGGGCCACCACCATTACCGATGAGATGTGCATTGCTGCGGCCTATGAACTGGCAAAGGTCGCTGAAGATAAGGGCATTCACGAAGAATATATCATCCCGACGATGGATGAATGGGAAGTTTTTCCGCGAGAGGCCGTGGCTGTGGGCAGCAAGGGCATTGAACAGGGAGTAGCGAGAGTGAAATTGCCGGCTGATGTTCGCTATAAGATGGCTGAAGAAACCATCAGACAGGCCCGGGAGCAGGTCCAGATGTTGATGCGAGAGAAGTTTATCCTTGATCCTGACGAGAAATAACTGAATTTTAATCTCCCGGAAGTTTAATCTTTGGCCCCAGGAAAAAGTAAGCGAAGGTTTTTATATCCAAAAAATTGTTAATTGTATTTTTAAGCTTTATAAGTTTATTTTTCTGGGGTTTTAACAAGTTCAAAGAATTATCAGTCTCTGGAAGGCTTTTAAAGAACCCGAGGGAAAATCCTTAAAGGCGAGTTGAAGCCGGTTATTGAGCCTTTCAGGAATATTTCTCTAATCGTCCGCCGCAAGGATGAATCTGTCTGGATATAATCCGCGGTGGAGTGCTGTAAAATTTATCATCTTTAGCCACAAAAAATCTGAAGAAGCGATAAATTTTATTTGATTTTATCGGGGCTGGTGGACAAAAGGGGGCGAACTTATTTGGTCTGAAAAGTCCATAAAATATTTTGTTTAACCATAAAAATTTTTTACCCTCCTCAAACCACTTTAATGTTGAATGGAATCAGAAATTCAGTCCAAAAAGATAGATATTAAATTTTATTTAGCTCAAAATTATTTATTTGCCAATAAATTTGACAAAAGGAATTTTCTGTGATAATAATTTTAGCTGTTTTTGAAAGATGGTTTTGGCTGAGGGAAAAAATGGAATCTGAGTCAAGATCAGCCGAAAGAGAAGATTTACCTCCACCATAATCTCGCCGCTAAACTATCTCGCCAATTCGGGTGCCAGAGAAAGAGGCAAAGGGCGCCTACCAGAGAAAGGAGGTGAGAGTGAAAAGGGTAATTCCAACAGAGCGAAAAGGCTAAGAGGAGAAAAATTATAATAAGCTTAAAAAAGGAGGTAAAAAGATGAGGAAATTAAGCTTATTCTGGTTGATGGGTTTATTTTTAGCTTTCATCATGGCAAGCTGCGCCAAACCCCCCACTCAGGAAATGGACGCAGCTAAAGCCGCCGTTGAAGCCTGCAAGGCTGAAGGCGCTGATATTTATGCCAAGGACGAGTTCAAGAAGCTGAGCGATGATTTACAGGCTGCTTTGGATCAGGTGACAGCTAAAAAATATAAGGAAGCCAAACAGGCCCTGATCAAGATTAAAGCCGATGCTGATGCTCTGAAGGCGACTATCCCAGCCAAGAAAGAACAGGCAAAGAATGAGGCCCTGGCTGCCCAGCAGCAGGCCAGAACCGCCCTGGACGAGGCTAAGGCTTTGCTCGAGAAAGCGCCCAAGGGCAAAGGCACCAAAGCTGATATCGAGGCCTTTACCGCTGATCTTAAAGGTCTTGAAGATTCCTTCCCCGAAATCCAGGCAGCTATTGATAAAGGTGATTATTTCGGAGCCAAGGACAAGGCCGTGGCCATCAAGGATAAGGCCAATTCTATTTCCGAGCAGATAAAGCAGGCTATTGAAAAGGTAAAAATGAAAAAGAAGTAAATTAAGAGAGTCAAAAATTAGACGGCGGCTGTTTCCAGAAGCAGAAAAGTGGAGCTGCGAGCAAGGCTGATATTAGCTCCGCTGATTCTCTTAACAGCCATTGCCTGTCGCGAGGCGCCAGTCCTTCCGGAGGCGAAAGAGGCTAAAGAGCTGGAACAGCGCCTCTGGGAGGCTGGCGCCTCCATTTTTATTCCCGAAGATTACGAGCTCTTTCGTAGCTCCCTGCGCATTGCCCGAATTCATGAAATTCAGGAAAGAGGCCGTTTCCCTCTCTGGCGGAAGATGGAACGAAGCAGGGAGGAATACAGGGAGCTTCTCAACAGAGGTGAGCATCTTCTCCTTTTAATTGAAGAAAAAAAGAATAACCATAGAACTTCCTTAATTTCAGAAGTGGAGAAGCTTGAAGGCTTTCTGGAGCGAATGCGCCTCATCAGTTCTGTCATTAATGAAAGCCAGACCATCAGAAAGAGAGTAACCAGAGCCGAGCTTCTTCTGGTTGAAACTCGAAGGCTAATAGAAAAGGACAGTTTCAGAGAAGCGGAGAAGACAATTTTTTCAGCCCGACAGCTGGGATCAAGTGTCAGGCAAATTATTCTTGACCTGTTTAAAAGATATCTTGATGAAGGCTATTTGAGTTTATGGCAGAAAATGGCTGAGGAAACTATCGCTGAATCCAGGAAAAGAAACAGCCTGGCCATAGTTGTAGATAAACTGGAAAAGAAACTCTTTGTTTATTCCGGCGGAATAAGAAAGGCGATTTATGAGGTAGGGCTGGGCCGCTTCAGCCTGGCTGATAAAATTCATGCTGGTGATGAAGCTACGCCCGAAGGAAAATATAAAATCATTAAAAAAATTTTAAACAGTAAATATTACAAAGCTCTTCTCCTTGATTATCCTAATGAGGATGACCGCCGCCGCTTCGCCGAAATGAAGAAAAAAGGTCTTATTCCGCCCCAGGTGGGTATTGGTGGATTAATCGAGATTCATGGCGGCGGTCAGGATGGTCTGACCTATGGCTGTATTGCCTTGGAAAATGAGGCCATGGATGAACTTTTCCGGCTGGTTGAAGTAGGGACACCGGTGACTATTGTCGGGACTTTCAATCGCGAATCGCCTGTGCTCAAATTGGTCAGAGAATTGTAAGCGACGGAATTATTTAGAAAGATAACCTATGAATTTTTAATTAATCAAAAGGAGTTTCGAAGAGAGGAGAGTTTAAAGAGCTATAAAACAGGAGCGAAAAAATAACAGGATAAAAGAAAAAAGAAGAAACAAAGAGAAAAGAAATCCATGAAATCAGAAATTAATGGTTCCCTTAATCAAATAGAGGGTAAGGTTCGCCCGGATTTCAGGTCTCGCTTCAGGAAAGGATTCATTCTAAGCCTGGCAGTTATTGTTGGCCTTTATCTTATTCTGGATATAATTGGTCTTATAATTTCCTGGCCTGGAAGCTTCAGAGCAGAGATAAGCGCGGAGAAAAAGGCCTCGCTTGACCCTGCTCGCCTCAATCGAGAAATCGCCCAGCTTGAGAAAAAACTTTCTGCCTTCAGGCCGAAGGGCATTTATATTCTCATCGACAGTGGCGCCAATCGCCTTCTTCTCAAAAAGGGAGACAGCGTCTTAAGAGAAGCCGTGGTTTCCTGTGGCTCGGGCAGCATCCTCGAGGAGCCAGGAGGCAAGAGACGCTGGATTTTCGATACACCTCGGGGCGAATTCGCAGTCAAATCCAAAATTGTTGACCCTGCCTGGGTAAAGCCAGACTGGGCCTTCATTGAAGAAGGCAAAGAACCACCCAAAGACTGGAAGGAAAGAATTGAGCCTGGCGTTCTGGGCGATTATGCCCTGGGCTTTGGCAATGGTTATTTTATTCATGGTACTCTTTATACGCGGCTTCTCGGGCGCAATGTGACCCATGGTTGTATTCGAGTTGGTGATGAAGACCTGGAGGTGGTTTTCAGGAATGCCCAGGTAGGTACTAAAATTTATATTTATTAAAGAGCTGAGCCATTTTTCGATGTTAGCCTGCAGGATTAAAAAATCTTATTGAGTTAAGAAATATTTTTTAATTTTGGGTCGAGTTGAAGAGAGGGTGATCAGCAAGATTAATAATTTCATAAAAAGCAACTCCTGTGAATCCGAATTTATAATTTTTTAGAAAGGACATTTTGAAAAAAACAGAAGCATTTCTGTTTGGGCCAGAAAGAGCCTTAAAGGAAATAAGAACAGGATAAGGCTTAAGAAAGAGATTCCAGTGAAGCGAGTGTTAGCTTTAATTTTAATCAGCCAGGCGTTTTTCTCTGGAGCCGTGTCTGCCTCTTTCCCTGTGAACGTTTCTGGCTTCGCTTCTGGGCTGGAAGGACAGGAAATAACCTCCCTCTTTATAAAAAGCCAGCTTTTAACTCAGGAGCTTGAGCTGGCCTCAGCGCCTCAAATTTATTTTCTTTTAAACCTGAGCGAAAAGAAAATCGAACTCAAGGCCAGAGGATTGGTTTTAAAGGAATGGAAAATAGCCCGCATTAGACGCTGGGGGCCTCATCCAGAGCTGAAAATTTTGACTCTTGAAAAGAAATCAGCCCTTTTTGCCCCTAAAAGGAAAAAAATAAAGCCCGGTGAAGTCAACACCTCAGGTACCTTTGAGCTTGAAGCTCTTGAGCTTAAGGATATGCCGACAGTTTATACTCTCAGATTTAAAGAAGGGGTGAAAATTTATGTTCGGCCAGGGGCGAAGAAACTGGGTGGCCATCTGGCCAGCCTGGGCTTTTTTCTTCGCTGGTATGGCTGGTTCCCCATAGAAAATTTATTTTCCCGAATTTCAAAAAAGCCCGGAAAACTCATAGAAATAACTCTGGCTTCAGGCGAAGAGGCCAAAGCTATCTACTGGGGCCTTCTTGAGGGTATGAAAGGCCTCATTTATACCCTGCCTGAAAAATCAGTCGAGTTGAGACAGGAGAAGAAGCAAAATTAGGTCCTTCTGGTCTGATTTAAAAAAATATTTCTGGTGAGAGGCTTGATCTATCTTTTTCGGGGTAGGGTAAAATTTCTTTTGTCAAATTGACATAGGGAGAGAAGCTCTTTCTTTTCAATAATGGGGAAATTAATTTTCAAAAAAAGGAAGAGAAAAAGCCCTGAAAATCGAACTCAGCAGGAAGAGTCGAAGGAGATCCGCCAGTTAATTTCCCAGATTGATAAATTTTTCAGAGTTTTGCCTGAAAGAATTTCTGGCGGAAGGTAGCGAAAAAGCCCGGCTGGGGTACTGCCTTATATTTTTGCTTCCCCTGCGCTTTTAAAACATCCTAAAAACGGGATAAAGTTAATAAAAAGGGCTAAAAGGCGGGAAAATAGCGCTTTCTCAAGACCTGACTGACTATGAAAGCCAGAGGGGAGAAAATAATAGGGGACGGGAAGTCAGGCCAGAATAAAGGCCAGATAACTTAAATTTTGATTAATCTCCTATAAATTTTTTTAAAAAATACTTGACAAAACTATGCTCAAGTTTTATTATATTAATGAATCTTTTGAGGAGGTGAGAAAATGCCAAAGATTATAGGAATTGATTTAGGCACAACTAACTCTGTTGTCGCCGTTATGGAAGGTGACAAAGTCACTGTTATTGCCAACGAAGAGGGTAGTCGCACCACCCCTTCAGTTGTGGCTTTTACGCCGAAGGGGGAGCGCCTGGTGGGTCAGGTAGCCAAGCGCCAGCGTGTGACTAACCCTGAAAATACAATTTATTCTATCAAGCGATTTATGGGGCGTCGCTATAACGAGGTCCTTGAAGAAATCAGGCAGGTTCCCTACAAGGTGGTTGAGGGGCCCAATGGCGATGCCTGGGTTGAGGTTATGGGGAAAAGGTATGCTCCGCCAGAAATCTCAGCCATGATTCTGCAGAAGCTCAAGAAAGCGGCTGAGGACTATCTCGGTGAAAAGGTGGAGAAGGCGGTGATTACCGTTCCCGCCTATTTCAATGACGCCCAGAGAAAAGCCACCAAAGACGCTGGTCGAATTGCCGGCCTTGATGTGGTCCGGATCATCAATGAGCCGACGGCGGCTGCTTTAGCCTATGGAATGGATAAAAAGAAAGACCAGATTATTGCTGTCTATGACTTTGGTGGAGGTACCTTCGATATTTCTATCCTTGAGGTTGGTGAGGGTGTGGTTGAGGTTAAGGCAACAGCCGGGGATACCCATCTTGGCGGCGATGACATTGACCAGCGTATCCTCGAATGGATTATCGCTGAATTCCGCAAGGAAACTGGTATTGATCTGACCAAGGATAAAATGGCCCTGCAGCGGCTTAAAGAAGCAGCTGAAAAAGCGAAAATGGAACTTTCGACCTTGATGGAAACGGAAATCAATCTGCCCTTTATTACAGCCGATGCTTCTGGCCCCAAACACCTGCTCATGAAGCTTACCCGAGCCAAGCTTGAGGCCATGGTCGAGGATATCATTCAGAGGTCTATTCCTCCCTGCCGTCAGGCCCTTGAAGATGCCAAGCTCCGTCCGGAAGATATAGATGAGGTTATTCTGGTAGGTGGTCAGACCAGAATGCCCCGGATTCAGCAGCTCGTGCGCGACTTCTTTGGCAAGGAGCCCCATAAGGGCGTCAATCCTGATGAAGTTGTTGCTGTCGGAGCAGCTATTCAGGGAGCTGTTCTGGCGGGTGAAGTGAAGGATGTTCTTCTCCTTGATGTAACCCCCCTTAGCCTGGGCATTGAAACGCTCGGTGGAGTTTTTACCCGGATGATTCCTCGTAATACCACCATTCCCACCCGCAAGACAGAAATTTTCACCACAGCTGCTGATAATCAGACGAGCGTGGAAATTCATATTCTCCAGGGTGAGCGTGAACTGGCTGCATACAACCGTTCCCTTGGTCGTTTCCATCTTGACGGCATTCCACCAGCTCCACGGGGTGTTCCCAAGATTGAGGTTACTTTTGATATTGATGCTAACGGCATCCTCCACGTTTCCGCCAAGGATCTGGCGACCGGCAAGCAGCAGGCAATCACCATAACCGGCCACAGCGGTCTCGACGAAAAAGAAATTGAAAGAATGGTTAAAGAAGCTCAGGCCCATGAAGCTGAAGACAGGAAGCGGCGAGAGCTTATTGAGACTAAAAACCAGGCTGACCAGATGGTCTACAACCTGGAAAAGCTGTTACGGGAAAATAGAGATAAGATTCCTGAAAGCGAAGCCCAGCGCGTCCAGACTGAAATCGAGAATACCAAGAGAGCTATTGAGTCAGAGAATGTGGAGCAGATCCGTCGAGCCATGGACAACCTGGCGCGAGCTTCCCACAAGCTGAGCGAGCTCATGTACCAGCAGGCCACTCAATCTCAGGCCACCGGCTATCAGAGTTCAGGCCAGAGTTCTTCGCGTTCTTCCCGTCGACCTGATGAGGAAGAAGTTATCGACGCTGAAGTCGTGGATGACGATAAGAAAAATTAATTAAAATCAGGCAAAGCTGAAGGCGGCCGATGGAGAAGGATTATTACCAGATCCTTGGTGTGCCTCGTAATGCGAGCCAGGCGGAGATAAAGAAAGCCTATCGCAAGCTAGCTCGTAAATATCATCCTGACCTTAACCCTGGAGATAAGGCGGCCGAAGCTAAATTCAAGGAAATTCAGGAAGCCTATTCCGTCCTGAGCGATCCGAAAAAGCGGGCCCAGTACGACCAGTTTGGCTTTGTTGGAAATGTTCCCCCCGGAGCGGAGGAAGCCTCAACCTTTTCCGGCTTTGAGGGTTTTGATTTTTCCGATTATGGCTCGGCCACTTTCCGGGATATTTTTGAAACCTTTTTCGGCGGCCGCACGGCTCGGCAGGCCGTTGAACCCGAGCGAGGCGAGGATTTACATTATACGATGAAGCTTGGTTTTGAAGATGCCATAAATGGCGTTCAGACCAGAATCAGATTGAATCGTCTCATTCCCTGTTCAAACTGCGGCGGCCGGGGATTCATTTCAAGTGGTGTTTCTGATCGCTGCCCGGCCTGTGGAGGCCGCGGCCGGACAACGATCCAGCGCGGCTTCATGCGTTTTTCCACGGAATGTCCAACCTGCGGCGGGACAGGCAGAACACCTGGTGCCCTGTGTTCTTTATGCCAGGGTGAAGGCAGGGTTCAGGGTTCAGAAACAATTAATGTCCGGATTCCAGCCGGTGTTGACACTGGCTCCAGAGTGAGAATAGCAGGCAAAGGCAATGCCGGGCGCCGGGGTGGTCCACCAGGTGACCTTTATATTTCCATTGAGGTTTCACCCCACTCCTTTTTCCACCGTGAGGGAAATAATATTTACATTAAGGTCCCCATTACCATAACGGAAGCTACCCTGGGGGCTAAAATAGAAGTACCCACTCTTACTGGAAAGACAACGATCCGCATTCCTCCTGGAACAAAGTCCGGCCAGAAATTCAGGATCAGGGGCATGGGTGTGCCTGCAGCGGGCGGCAAGGCCAGGGGCGATCAATTTGTGGAGGTAACGATTGTGCCTCCGCCTTTTCATGACCAGAGGGTTCGGGAATTGATGAAGGAACTGGAAAGGATTGCCCCTGAAAATCCAAGAGAAAAACTGGGCATAAGCTAACATGGGCCGAAGAAGAATAAGAAAGGAAGAAAAGCCGAAATATTACCATATCAGTGCTGTTTCCCGCATGTATAATCTCCATCCTCAAACCCTGCGTTTATATGAAAGAGAAGGGCTGCTCAAACCTTCTCGCAGTCAGGGAAATACTCGCCTCTATACAGAAGAGGATTTAAAGCGACTTGAGCTCATCCTGACCCTGGTACGAGACTTAGGGGTGAATCTGGCGGGAGTGGAAGTCATCTTGAATTTACGTCAGAAAATTGAAAGAATAGAGGCTGAGGTCAACGAGCTCCTGGAATATATCAAGAAAGAATTTTTCGAGGGCCGGGAGGAGGAATTCGAGAGGAGACGGCGGAGCCTGGTACCGGTTTCGTGTTCTTCCTTGATTAAGGTGGAAAAAACGGAAGAGTCTGAATCATGACTGATGACGAAATCTTTGAGTCCCGTTCTCTGCAGCAATATTTAGAGCAGATTTCTAAATTTCCTATCCTGACTGAGGAAGAGGAAAAGGAGCTCGGCCGGAAAATCCAGCAGGGAGATAAAGAGGCTCTGCGCCGGCTGGTGGAATCTAACCTCCGTTTTGTGGTCAATTATGCTAAAAAATTCCGGGGAATGGGCCTGAGCCTGCTCGATTTAATTCATGAGGGCAATCTGGGCCTGATTGAGGCAGCTAAAAGGTTTGATCCCAGCCGCAATGTTCGTTTCATTTCCTATGCGGTCTGGTGGATCAGGCAGGCCATTTTCCATGCCCTTTCCCAGAATGCCCGAGCTTTTCACCTCCCTCAGAAATTATCTGACCAGATAGCTTTAATGAGACGCAAGGAAGCTGAGCTTAAAGCTGAGCTGGGTCGCGAGCCGACACGAGAGGAGATTGCCGCTGCCATGGGGATTACCCCTGAAGAAGTAGATGATTACCGGATGCTCGATGAGAGGGGAGTTTCGCTGAGCGATCGCTTGCCTGATTCTGACCAGGAAGTGGAAGAAACAATCAGGGATGAAGTTGTTCCCTCCGTGGAGTATCAAATTATTAAAAATGCCATTGAACAGCAGGTCAGGGAGATGCTTCAGGAGCTGGATGAAAAGGAAGCTCTTGTGTTAAGATTAAGATTCGGGCTGGATGATAATGAGCCCCGGACACTTCAGGAAATTGGGGATATGCTTAATCTTACAAGAGAAAGGATCAGGCAGATTGAGCTTAAGGCCAAGCGCAAGCTCGCCCAGTCCCACAAATTACAGCAGCTCAGGGGTTATCTCAACTGAGCCCAAAAACTGCGGGCAGATTCGGGATAGATGGGCCCTTGCCCGGGCAAGAGATGAATTTGAAATTTTAAAGATAGATGAAATTAGAAGCGAGAGGAGCTATTATCTTTTATCTTATCTCATCGGGAATCGCCCCTGAGGGAAATTTAAGTTCATGACTGAAGAAAAGAAGGTTTGTCCGATCTGCGAGGGTTCAGGCTGGATGCTGGTCAATGAAGAGGGCCGGACAGTGGCCCGACGCTGTTCCTGTTTCCGGGAAAAGCAGATTCAATTGCTTCTGGAAAAGGCCGGAATACCCAAGCGTTACCAGAATTGCTCCTTTAATAATTTTGAAATCCATAACGATTCGCACCGGGATGCCCTGCGCATTTCCAGACAGTTTGTCAAGAATTATCCAGTTCAGGATATCGGTCTTCTTTTCATTGGACCTTGCGGAGTAGGCAAGACGCATCTGGCTGTGGCCATCCTCAGAGAACTGATTGAAAAGAAGGGGGTTCCCTGTGCTTTCTTTGATTTTCGCGACCTTATCCGCGATATCCAGAGTACCTATGACCCTGAGGCCGATATGAGCACGAGCGAGGTGCTGGAGCCTGTACTGACGACGCCCGTCATTGTTCTGGATGAGCTCGGGGCTAAAAGGACCACTGCCTGGGTTGAGGAGACGGTTTTTTACATCATCAATTATCGCTATAACGAAAAGAAACTGACTATTTTTACCACTAACTATCTCGATAAAAGCGATGAAGAAGACAAAAGGACCGAATTTTATAAAAAGGGCGAGGAGACTTTGATTGATCGAATAGGCGTGCGCCTCCATTCTCGCCTTTACGAGATGTGCAAGATAGTTGAAATGTGGGGTGAGGATTATCGCAAAATTGCCAAACAGGCTGGCTACCGCTTCTGATGCCCGGCCCTGAATTAGTCCTTTTTAAATCCTGGCTTAATTTTTTCAATCAAATGGGGTTTTGCTTTCCTTATTTATCCTGGAGGTGGCAATTCCTTTATTTAAGGCCATCCGGAAATCGTTCAGGGTTAAAAATATTGAGGGAAACCCGGACCTTTCGGCTCCAGCTTCCCTTTAAAATATTTTCGACTTGAATTTTTTTTCAAATAATGGTAAAAATAAGATGCTTGCTCCGCGGTAGCTCAATTGGCAGAGCGGGTGGCTGTAGCGTATTGACTCATGGGTGACAGAAGAAGGTACAGAGACAGAAGAGATTACTTAATTCAGGCAGTTCAGAGAAGAAGGAGAAAGGTGAGGTAAATGGCCCTGGCTTACAAAGGTGGTCGCTTCGAGTTATGTGCTTATGAAAGCTTTGCCGATGCTCTTGAATTCTACCATCTCGAAGCTCAGGGGAAAGATTTTGGGCTCTCTGATAGGGGTTATACCAGAAGCTGGTCAAAAATTATGGCTGAGCTCGATAAATGTCTTCTGCTCTGTGCCAATTGTCACCGTGAGGTTTATAGCGGGCTGCAGCTTCTGCGGGAAACCGCAGATGAAAAATCGGGTGAATTCAGGGAAGCCTGCCCTTCCTTTAATAGGAAGAATGGTAACCCTGAGCCAAGCCCCGAAGATTTTATGTTCGGGGAAGGTGCAGAGACTAGAGCTTCGGCTCGTACTCCGGATATAATCCGGGGGAAGCGCCCGACACCCTACCGTCAGGTTACTGGCGCGGGTGAAGAGATAGTCCAAGCCCAGAAGAAATTCTGGGGTCCTTGTAACCACTAGGTTGCAGGTTCGAGTCCTGCCCGCGGAGCTTTTTTGACATAAAGAAGCGGGGATTCTCGGAAACAAAAGTCCCTGATTTCCTTTTATTCACACCCGAGCCATTCCTCGAAGGAAAAATTGAATTTTTAAAGATGTAAAATTCATCTGAGTTATAGCGAATTTTTCTTGGATTGCCCGTGTCAATTTTTGTTCGCAAAATGGCCATCGTAAACTCCCCATTTTTAGCTCCTAATTTGCTGCTAAAATTTTGTTCTTGCTCAGGACTCAGCTTATCAGCTTTGATATAAGCATAATCATTGGCCCAGTCTTCGGTGTATTCAAGGAGATAGCAAGTAACAAGACGAACATAAGATTCAACCGAAGGAAAAACGCCCATCACCCGGCTCCTCTGCCTTATCTCACGGTTCGTTCTTTCCAGCACATTGGTCGAGGAAATACGGCGTTTGTCTATATCCGGAAAATTATAAAATTGAAGAGAATCTTCCAGGCCTTCCTCCAGACAGCGCATGGCTTCAGGATATTTGCCCTCATACTCCTCGATGATAAGTTGAGCTAATCTCTCGGCACTTCGTCTATCCGGCTGAAGCCAGATCTGTTTCAACTTCTCGGCCAGACGAGCTTTATCCCGATGCGATACTTTAACCAGAATGTTTCTCATAAAATGAACCTTACGCCGCTTCGAGCAGGACCCTAACCATTCCTTCTTTGTGTAGCCATTTTTCTAAAAAAGCTTTATAATCTCTTTGAGCCATCGTAAATGACACCTCTTTTCTTAAAGTTTCTCTTTAAAAAGGAGAGTTTACGATGGCTCACTCCTTTAAAACAAACTGCGAACATTTTTGTTCACCAGCTTCTAATCTTATTAAGCATCGGGGCTTATAAAATAATTTCGGCTTTTCGAGACATTTAGAGGGCAATACCTCTCATTGCCAGCCGGGGTTCATCGAGATAAGCTGAAAATAACTCCTGATGATGGCTATCTTTATCTTTTAAAGTCTTTAGGATGAAAATTAATTTGCTTGCTTTAAAAAGAAAAATAATCTATAAAAAGCTTCATTTAAGTAAGTTGCGCTGAGCATGAATTTACGGCCAATTTTCAATTAAGGTCGGTTTGGGCGAAGAAGTGATAACAAAGAAAAGAAATTAAAAAAGGAATTAAAGAGGGAAGGAGGTAAAGATGAAGTCAAGGGCAAGCAGGGTTATTCTATCCCGAAAATTAACCATTAAAGCTTCAATTTTCTTATTTGGCTCAGGGTTATTGCTCTTCGCTTCTTTATTTTCTGATGAAAATGCAGCTGTCAGGCAGTTATCTTCAGGTGCATCTTCAGGCTCCTTGCCTGGCCTTTCACCTGAAATCTACTCGCAGCTCAGGTGGCGTTTCATTGGACCTCAGGGCAATCGCGTCAGTGCTGTCGTATGCGATTCCCATGATCCCAATATCTACTATGCTGGAGCTTGCGCTGGTGGCGTCTGGAAGTCAATTGATGGCGGTACCAACTGGTTCCCGATTTTTGATGACCAACCAGCTCAATCCATCGGTGCTCTGGCTATAGCGCCCTCGGATTCCAATATTATCTGGGTGGGAACAGGCGAAAGCTTTATCCGGAGCAATGTGCTTATCGGCAATGGCGTCTATAAATCAACTGACGGTGGTCGCACCTGGAAGCACATGGGCCTTGAAAATACCGGTCGCATCAGCCGGATAATCGTCCATCCCAAAGATCCTAACATTGTTTTTGTTGGGGCTGTGGGCCACTGTTATGGGCCGCAAAAAGAACGAGGCATTTTCCGCACCAGGGATGGTGGCCAGACCTGGGAGCACGTTCTTTTCGTCGATGAAAACACAGGCTGCTCAGACATAGCCATGGACCCTAATAATTCCCAGATTCTTTTTGCAGGTATGTGGCAGATAATTATTCATACCTGGGGTAAATTCAGTGGTGGGCCTGGAAGTGGCGTTTTTGTCTCCCGCGATGGCGGTTCAACCTGGCAGCGCATCCAGGGTCATGGCCTGCCCACCTTTGATGTGGGCAAAGTGGCTGTTGCCGTAGCTCAGACTAATTCTAATCGTGTTTACGCTCTCATCGAAACCGGCGATAAGGGTTCTCTCTGGCGTTCTGATGATGGCGGCTTCAACTGGCGATGCGTGAGCTATGATCGCCGGCTGGTCGAAAGAGCCTGTTATTACACTCGCCTCTGTGTAGCGCCTGATGATGAGAATACGGTTTATGTCCCCTGCAACAGCATGTATATTTCCTATGATGGCGGCGAATTATTCGAGAATTTTAGCGGCGGCGGCGATAATCATGATATGTGGATCGACCCTAAAAATCCGCAGAGAATGATGATTGGTAATGATGGCGGGGTAAGTCTGACGACTACCCGCGGGCGTCAATGGCGATTTATCAAATTGCCCATTGGTCAGATGTATCATGTGGCCGTTGATAATCGCATACCTTACTGGGTATACAGCAACATGCAGGATTCAACCTCAAAGCGTGGTCCAAGCCTGACCTTTGCTGGACCCGAGCTGCCTGTCTGGCATTCGATGGGCGGCTGCGAATCTGGTTTTTCTTATCCTGACCCGGTTGATAATAACATCGTCTGGGGAACCTGTTATTCAGGGACAGTCGAAGTTCATAATCTCAAAACTGGTCTGACGCGCAATGTTAATCCCTGGCCCGAAAAATCAATGGATTCACCAGCTGAGGTTCTTAAATATCGCTGGAACTGGACCCATCCTATCGCCATTTCACCGCATGATCATAAAGTGGTTTATGTTGGAAGTCAGTATGTCCATATGACAGACAATGGCGGTCAAAGCTGGAAGATTATCAGCCCTGACCTGACGCTGAATGATCGCAGCAAAATGGGTAGTTCCGGCGGCTTGACGCCCGATAACCTCGGAGTCGAATATGGTTGTACCCTCTTTGCCATAGCGGAATCGCCCCTGGAGAAAGGTGTCATCTGGGTGGGAAGCAATGACGGTCTTGTCCATGTTACCCGGGATGGCGGCAAAACCTGGCAGAATGTTACGCCCAGGGAAATGCCACCCTGGGGCACGGTCAGCATGATTGATCCATCGCGCTTTGAGCCTGGCCGTTGCTACCTTGCGGTTGATGGCCATCAGGAGAATATTCGTGACCCCTATCTTTTTAAGACCACTGATTATGGTAAAACCTGGAAGCTAATCACCAGGGGTATTCCCAAAAGCGTTTTCAGTTACACGAGCGCTATCAAAGAAGATCCCGAGCGGCCGGGCCTGCTTTATGCCGGGACAGCTAATGCCATTTATGTTTCCTTTGATGATGGCGAAAACTGGCTGCCTCTTCAGAATAATTTGCCTCATGCTTGTATCACCTGGATTGCCATTCAGGAGCATTTTAATGACCTAGTCGTTTCCACCAACGGCCGGGGTATCTGGATTCTGGACGATATAACCCCCTTGCGTCAATTAACACCTGAGGTTCTCAATTCTGAGGTCTATCTTTTTAAGCCGCGGCTGGCTTATCGCTTCAAACAGAGGGAAGGGGTGGACCAGGTGCCCAATGACCAATCTCGTGGCCAGAATCCTCCTTATGGTGCTTTTATTAATTATTATCTGAAGGAAAGTCCGAAAGGTCCGGTTATAATTGAGATATTTGATGAGAATGGAGAAAGGGTAAGAACGCTTCAGGGAACGGCTCAGAAAGGCATCAATCGAATCGTCTGGAATCTGAGGCACGAACCTTTGCAGCAGATTGAATTGAGGACAACACCAGATTTTCATCCCCATATTTGGGAAGAAAAGAGATTCCGGGGCCGCGACACAAGGCCTGTGCTTCACTGGGGAATCCAGCCGCCTCAGGCCGGAGTACTCGCCGTTCCTGGAGTCTATACGATAAAGCTCAAGGTGGAGGGAAAAGAACTTAGCGAAAAACTCGAAGTCCTCAAAGACCCTCATTCAGCCGGAACGGTTGAGGATATCAAAGAGACAGTTCAGCTGTGGAAAGAGGTGGTAAATGAAATCAACACTGTGGTCGAAATGATTAATCGGATCGAGTGGGTAAGGAAGCAAATTGAAGACATGACCAAGATTCTGAAGGCAGACCAAAAGGCTGAGCAGGTGCTGCGGGCGCTAACTGAGCTGGATAAAAAGATTATGGCTGTCGAAGATAAACTTTTACAGCGGCAGCTCCATGCCTCTGATCCCAAATCCTATCGAGCCGAAATGCAGCTTTATTCCAAGCTGGTCTGGTTTTCGGGCGAGATTGGTACCGGCGCAGGCGATATTCGCAATTCCGACGATTATCCACCAACTGACCAGCAATATGAAGTTCACCGATTGCTTAAGGAGAGGCTGGAAAAAGTTAAGACAGAGTATGAGCTTCTCTTTAATCGGGATGTTCCTGCTTTTAATAAATTGGCCTATGAGAAGGGTTACGCCGCCCTGATTGTTCCAGAACGCTGATTTCCCCCTAAAATTGAAGATGGGGAAAAGAAGCGCCTCTTTTCGGCAGAGAGCGAGCCCGGATTTATAAGAACTGAAATTTATAAAACTTAAGAGCTTTTATTGAACCTTCCCAGAAACTTCCATGATCATAGCTCTCTTCTAAAAAATAGCTGAGATTTCAAAAAAATACGTTTAAAAAATACACTATTTATATCGGAAAAATATATTTTGGGGTGTCGATTTCATCGGGAAAAGATAATATACTGCCCATCAAGTTATATATGATGTATAAAAGCTGATTTTGCTTTTCTTTCTTGGGCGAGCTCTACCGGGTAAATTGCTCAAAGTTTAATCGATTAAAATTTATCTTACGAAAAGATTATTTAGCGAGGAATTGGCCGGGGAACTGGTTGGTATGTTCGCCATGATCCACGACGATGGTGCCATTAACGATGACATAATCAATTCCGGCAGGGTATTGCTCGGGGTCCGTGTAGGTGGCTCGGTCAGAAATTTTTTCCGGGTCAAAAATTACCAGGTCAGCGAAATAGCCTTCTTTAATTACGCCTCTCTCCTTTAAACCCAGTTTAGCGGCCGGCATGGAGGTAATTTTTCTTATGGCTTCAGCCAGGCCGAGGATTTTCTTGTCGCGAACATAATGGCCAAGAAAACGGGGAAAAGTGCCATAATTGCGAGGATGCGGGCGACCTCGATGGAGAGGTCCATAGGGAGCTAAAGCCGAGCCATCAGAGGCAATCATCACCAGGGGATGACGAAGAGTCGCCACCACATTTTCCTCACTCATCCCGAAGCCAACAATGGAGACATCGCCTTTCTCCTCAAGGAGTAAATTGCAGGCCAGATCGAAGGGCTCAAGCCCTCTTTCCTTAGCTGCCTCAGCTATACTTTTTCCGATCAGGGACCTGTTTTTTTCTGTTCGGACATCAACAATGACTACATTCAGCCAGGGCATACCGCCAAGCTTCTCTTCAGTTTCTGCCTTCATCTTCCTTCTTTCTTCTGGCGCTTGCAGTTTTTTCAGGAATTCTTCCTGGCCAGAAGCCAGGGCCCAGAAGGGAAAGAAGACAGTTAAGCCAGTGCTGTAGGCGGTATAAGGATAGGCATCCGCCGTGACCTCCAGGCCTCTTTGAGTGGCTTTTTCCATTAAATCAAAGAGATAGGGCATTTTCCACCAGTTTCTCTGGCCGCAGGCCTTGAGATGGCTGATCTCGAGGGGCAAACCTGCCTCGGCCGCAATAGAAATGGCTTCGCCTAGAGCCTCAATAACTTCATTATCTTCACTGCGAATATGGGTTGCATATATTCCGCCATACCGGGCAACCACGCGGCAGAGGTCAATAATTTCTTCTCTTTCGGCAAAACCACTGGGTGTATATTCCAGGCCTGTCGAAAGACCGAAAGCTCCTTGTTCCATTCCCTGGGCGATGAGCTTTTTCATAGCCTCAAGTTCGGATGAGGAGGGAGCTCTCTTTTCTTCACCCATGACATAAGCCCGAATCGTTCCGTGGCCGATAAGGGTTCCCCAGTTCAGGCTGATTTTTTTGTTTTCAAGAATCCGGGCGAAACTGGCGAGATTCGTCCAGCGCTCTTTCGCCCCGAGCCTCTCGAAATACCGCTTTTCCTCCTCACCTAAAATTTCCTTAAGGGGAAAATCAGAACCACCACAATTTCCACTAATTTCAGTTGTTACCCCCTGCCTGATTTTGCTTTCAGCTCGTGGATTGACCAGAAGTTCAATTCCCGTGTGGGAGTGAATGTCAATGAATCCGGGGCAGACAACTTTACCTTCGGCGTCAATTATTTGCTTGGCTTTAATAGCCTCGGTTTGCTTTGTCCGGCTGGCCCTTGCCAGTCTTGATCCAACCAGAAAATTAAATCGGTCGAACAAGGCGGCTTTCCAGATTTTTCCTTCGTCTCTATTTCCTGTCGGATTTTTCCCCTTTTGAACTAAATCTTTTATTTGATCTGGTTCAGCCAGCCTGTATTCTCTTTTTATGATCCCCATCTGTCCATAGAGCAATCTTTCAATTTCATCCCGTCCCTTCTCTTTTTCTTCTGGCCCTAAGTTTTGCTTGAAAGCGATAAAAGCAATCCTTCCATTCTTAAGACCGATATCTCCAAGAAAAGGGGGCTCACCCAGTCCATTGATGATGGTTGCATTCTTGATGAAGAGGTCAAATTCAGAGAGATGAGAGAATTGAGAGGAAGAGGATTTAGAAGACGGAGTTAAAAAGAGAGAAGAAAAGCGCGCCGAGGGCAGGGAAGGGAAGAGAGAGGCAAAAAGTGCGAGCCGACTGCTTTGTTTGAGAAAATCGCGGCGCTTCATCTTCTTTCGATTTTTCTAAACATGATGTTGGCGGCCCGGCCAGCGCTCAGAGCCAGACCTGTTATTTTTTTATTTTTGGCCCGGAGAAAACTAAAATTCATGCCCTCAACAGCAAACTCATCAGGCGCCATCGGTTTAAGGGCCTCCCGGGGTGCATTTCTAAATTTTATTCTAAGTTTATTCTCTTTATCCAGCCTTATTTCATAAACTGCTCCCAGTAATTCATCACTCTGGTAAAATCCTTCATATTCTTTAAGAGCTTGCGGCGTGAGGGAAGGAAGAGGCGCTGCTTTAAGAAAAACATATTTCTCTCTCCCCAGGCCAGTAAGCTGAGCCTTAATTTGTCCTTTTTCATCGCGGCTGAACTCGAGGGTGATAGGAGATTCGCCGAGCCAGGTCTGGAAAGTGTTCTGGCTTACAGGTGTTAAAAGCAGCTCCTGTCGGCCAATTTGGGCCTTGAGCTTTTCTTTTTCGAGAGAAAGAATGAGCCATAGACCGAATTTTATTTCTTTATAATTGCCGCATTTTTCCCTGAGCTCTCTTTCTGAAAGAGGGAAGGCCCTGATTTCCTGAGGCATTTCCTTTTTAATTTCTTCTTTAAATTTATCGGCCAGATAGATGTCGGCAATTTTGTAGCTTATAGCGGCTGGATTAAAGGTGCTCAGATTGGAAAGACAGATAATGGAAAATTTTTCCTCGGGAAAGCGAATCAGACTGGCCCTGAAGCCTGCCCAGGAGCCGCTATGGCTTACGGTACGCAAACCCCGATAGGAGCCAATAACCAGGCCAAAGGCATAGTCAATAGTCTGGCCGTTGTTGAGCTTGCCCTGAGTATGAAGCATGTCCATGAGTTCCCGGCCGAGCTTATAATTGTAAAAGGCCTGGTCCCAGAGATAGAGGTCTTCAACTGTCGTATAAACATTCCCATCGCCAACTTCATCCCAGTTGCTCATTTCGAGGCGGAAGTTTTCGCCTTCAGGCGCATAGCCTGAGGCTCGATTTTTAATGATTTGATGGTGGTTGTCCTGGAAGAACGTATTTTTCATTCCCAGGGGCTGAAAGATTCTCTCCTGGGCAAATTGATTCAGACTCTTTCCTGAAACTCTCTCGACAATCTGGCCGAGAAGGAAATACCCGGTATTGGTATAAGAATATTCCTCTCCAGGGGGATGATTGAGTCCTTTCTGGCGGCAGATAATTTCCAGGGCCTCCTCCACCGTGGGGCAATCTGAATCTGGCCGGAAGCCAGCCAGGGAAAGCAGGGTATTATAATCCCGCAGACCACTTGTATGATGGAGAAGATGGCGCAGCGTGATGGGTCGGCCGTAGACAGGAAGCTCAGGAATATACTGGCGCACATCATCTTCCAGGGAAAGTTTACCTTCAAGGGCAAGAAGGGCCACACAGGCAGCCGTAAATTGTTTGGAGACAGAACCGATATCAAAGATTTTGGAAGGCGTCATGACGAGGTCATCTTCCAGTTTAGCCATTCCGTAACCGCGCTTGTAAATTATTTCGCCGTCCTTAATTATGGCCAGAGCCGCTCCGGGCGATGTCGTTTTATCCCAGGGAGCAAAGAGCTTATCCACTTCTCGGGTTTTCTCTTCACCCCGGGTCAGACCTGCTGCGATAAAAATGATTAGCATGCCCGTAAATATTTTTCTCTTGAACCTAAGATGTAGCATCAAACCCTCCTTTAATCGAGGTATTGAAATTCGGTTTTGAGCCTGGCTCTTATTTCCAGGCCAGACTTATTTCTTTTTAATTCAAAACGAGCTTTCAAAAAGCCAGAAACGGCGAGGTAAATGTCTTTTTCTGAAATTATGGTGCTTTTGATTTTTTGTTTCATTGTTTTGTCCATATTTTGGCTGAAATGGCCTTAGCTATTCAAGAATAATATCGAGGGGCAAGCAGGCCTGTTAAGGGAGCTTGTCAAGGGAAAAGCATGAATCGGAGAAGATGGGAGTCTAACTCGTAATCTTAGCGTTCTGTCATTTCAGCTCAGTCCCAGTCTTCTCCCTGATTCAGAGAGTTTTAACCCGAAATTACCGGGTTTGTTCAGGAGATGAAATGACTCAAGAAGCTCTGTCTTGAAGGAGGCGGAATTTATGGGATATACTTTCCGTCGGGAAATGAAAGGACCATCAGGAATAAGGTAATAAGATCAAGAAAAAATTTTTTTTATTTAAAAATCAGGGCTTAATCTTTTAATTAGCTTTGGAAGGCCAGATAATTTTAAATAGACTGAAGTGTGGGGCCACGCCTTGAGAGGAAAAATAAGGGGCAGAAATGAAGACATAAGAATAGAGATTAAGTCCCTGGAGGAGGGTAATCATGAGCGCCGAAAGAATTCATCCTGTTCCCAGGCGGGAATTTTTAAAAATGGGCTTCATGGCTACAGTTTCAGCCTTTACCCTGAGTCTTTCCTTTGAAGGCTGTCGTGGTCGAAAATTGAGATTCAAAAACTGGGCCTGGATTTCGGCTGGCTCGATTCCATCGCTCGATGACTGGAAAAAAATCTTCTTAAAAATGAAGGAGAACGGAGTCGATGGAGCCCTGGTACTGGCCATACCCGAGAAGCTTAAAGAGCTTATTCCCCTGGCCCGGGAGACGGGAATTGAGCTCCAAAGCTGGATTATTTCCTTAGAATGTACTGATTTAGATATAAAAAAGAATCACCCTGATTGGTTTATGATTAATCGAAAAGGCGAGTCTTCCCTGGAGAAGCCACCTTATGTCCCCTATTATAACTGGCTCTGCCCATCACGTCCGGAAGTGCAGGCCTATCTTGAAGCGAGGGTAGCCAACCTCTGCGACCTGGAGGGTTTAGCCGGAGTTCACCTGGATTATATTCGTTATCCTGACGTCATTCTGCCTATCGGCATTCAGCCTAAATATAATCTGATACAGGATCGGGAATTTCCTGAGTTTGATTTTTGTTATTGTTCTGTTTGTCGTCATCTCTTTAAGGAAAAAACAGGCCGGGATCCCCTGGAAATCGAAGACCCAGCGCAGGATAAAGAGTGGATTGAGTTTCGCTATGATAGCGTAACTCGCTTGGTCAATCGCCTGGCCGATGTTGCTCATAAAAAAAAGAAAAAATTGACGGCAGCAGTTTTTCCTTCGCCCTCAATTGCCCGGAAATTAGTCCGTCAGGACTGGCCAAACTGGCATTTAGATGCCTTCCATCCCATGATGTATCATGAATATTATAGAGAAGAAGTAGAATGGATTGGCCGCGTGACCAGGGAAGGAGTTGAAGCTTTAGCCGGAAAGGCTAAGCTTTACAGCGGTCTTTTTGTCGATTGGTTGCCCCCGGAAAAGCTGGCTACGGCCATCCGGCTGGCTATGGGAAATGGAGCCGATGGTATTACCCTTTTTACCGGAACCAGCCTGAAAGAAGACCAATGGAAAACCCTTAAGGAAACATTCGAGAAAATTTAAATTCTGAGTTAGGAAGGATGTTAAAAAGCTACGACCTTTAGCCCATCCCGATGCTTATACTTTTAACGAATTCCAGAGGACAAAGAGATTGACTGACGGGATGACAGGAAGGATTAAGTTTTTTGATAACTTTGACCTGAATGCCTCTGCATATTATCGTCATAACCAATACAAGGAAGCCGTACCTGCCTCTGTGATTCACCGTGAATTTGATACGCCCGGATTCACCTGGCAATTGAATTTTAGAACCGGGCAGGAAAAAATGAAAAATTAATTAAGTCCGGGTTTTGATTACAGCTATCTGGCTATTGATGAATTCAAGCATCTAAACCTGGGTGGAGCAAAGGAGAGCTCAGAATTTCAGGCAAAGCAAAACATGCACCAGAATGCGGTCGGCTTATTCTTACTGGACAGGATTGAGCCTGGGCCACACTGGTAATTATCTGGCATCATTCGTTATGATCATCTTAGCCACCGGCTTGAGGATAAACTGAAGGCTGGAGGCGTGGACCTATCAGGAAAAGTTACTTTCAAAAGGGCCACGAAAGAATCGGCCTAACTTAGAATTCTCTTAGCAATTTTGGCCTTCAGGCCAGCTGGGGAACTCCCTTCTTGCCCCAGGAACTCAAGAGCTGGTTAACAATCCCTATGCCTAAGGTGGTTATAATACGAAGTTAGTAGCGGCCGCTTCGAGGGGCGAAGAGAAGCGTAAGGCTATTTTTTCAAAGAATAACTAATCTAATTTTCATCTTTCTGATAGAGGGGAGAAAATCTATTTCTCCAGTTTTCTGAGCAGGCATTTAGTCAATTCAATCACCGGAAGGATGGTGCTGGCCAGGATGATAACTCGAAGCCAGTCAGCAGCGGTTAAGGAGAAAGTACGAAAAGGCTCATGAAGCGAGGGCCAGTAAATGATGATTAAAAGGAGCAAAATTTCTCCAAGGATAGAGAGATTGAGCCATTTATTGCTAAAAAGGCCTATTTTAAAAATTGAGTCTTTGTCTGAGCGAAAGTTATAGGCATTGAAGAACTGAATAAGGATGACAGAAACAAAACACAGACCCTGAGCTTCGATCATACTCCGGCCTGAGTCCAGAGCCCATTTAAATAGACCCACGTTAACGAGAGATAACCAGATCCCCCCGACGAAAATAAGGCATAAAACTGGCCGGGTGAAAATACCCTGATTTCGAGGCCGGGGTTTTTGTTTCATGATGTCCGAGTCAGGAGGATCCACGGCCAGGGCAATAGCTGGCAGGCCATCAGTAACCAGATTAACAAAGAGAATCTGAATGGCGACGAGCGGAATGGCTCCATAAGGGAGTCCAATTAAAGGACCAAAAATAATCGCCACAGCCATCACCAGAATTTCGCCAATATTGGAGGAAAGTAGATACATAAGATATTTTTTAATATTGCTGAAGACAGCTCTTCCTTCCTCGACCGCAGCGACAATAGAGGCAAAATTATCATCAAGCAGAACCATGTCCGCGGCTTCTTTGGTGACATCAGTGCCGGTAATGCCCATGGCTACGCCGATATCTGCTTTTTTTAAAGCTGGAGCATCATTTATGCCATCTCCGGTCATGGCCACGACATGCCCTCTTTTGGCCAGGGCTTCAACTACTTTAAGTTTATGGGTAGGGGAGACGCGGGCATAAACTTCTATCTTTTCGATTATGGCATCCAGTTCGGCCTCACTCAAATGATCGAGTTCATTTCCTGTGACCACAAGTCCATCCTGGAGAATACCTAGCTCCCGGGCCACAGCCACAGCTGTAAGTTTATGGTCGCCTGTTATCATGACAGATTTTATTCCTGCCTCATAGCAGCGTTTAACCGCTTCCTTTGCTTCTTCCCGCGGCGGGTCAATCATTCCAGCCAGACCAACAAAAACCATATCCTGCTCCACGCTGGCTGGCTGAAAGTTAAAAAATTCAGGGGAAGATGGATCAAGACTTAATTTTTTATAGGCCAGGGCAAGAACTCTCAGGGCACCGGCAGCCATCTCGTGGGCGATGGAAATAATTTTTTCTTTAGCTTCTTCAGTTAAGGGTTTCTCTTCGCCATCCTGAAGATAATAGCGGCAGGAGGCAAGGACAATCTCCGGCGCCCCTTTGGAACAGGCAATTTTTCCCTCGGGTGTCTTGTGAATTGTGGTCATTCTCTTTCTTTCAGAAGTAAAAGGAATTTCAGCCAGGCGAGGAAATTTCTGGTTTAATTCATCAGCCCACAGGCCAGCCTTTGCTGCCAGGACTATCAGAGCTCCTTCGGTTGGATCACCTTTGATTTGCCATTTGTTTTCCTCGCAGTAAAGAGAGGTGTCATTGCAGAGAGAGCCAATATGGAGCAACTTGAGGAGAGATGGATAATTTTCGGGTAAAATCGGCCGGTGGTTGAGCCTAAATTGGCCCACCGGCTCATAGCCAACGCCGGTAACTTCCATCATTTCGCCATTGACATAAATTCGTCTGACGGTCATCTGGTCCTGGGTCATCGTGCCTGTCTTATCGGAGCAGATAAAAGTAGTACACCCGAGTGTTTCCACCGCTGAGAGCTTCCTGATCAGGGCGTTTCGTCTGGCCATGCGGCGCACACCGATGGCCAGGCCAATGACGACAACCGCTGGTAAAGCTTCAGGAACTGCAGCTACGGCCAGCGAGACCCCCCAGATGAGCATTTCCAGCAGGCCATGGCCTCTGATAAGGCCCAGGCCAGCCAGAATAATACACAGGGCTACAGCTCCCAGGCCAAGCCAGCGGCCCATTCGATCGAGATTAACCTGAAGAGGGGTCGGTTCTGATTTAACCTGCTGGAGCAGCCCCGCAATCTGGCCAAACTCGGTTGACATGCCTGTGGCCGTCACCACGGCTTTTCCCCGGCCATAAACAACAGTTGTACCCATAAAAACCATGTTTCTTCGGTCTGCGGCATGAGTTTCAGGAGGTAAAGGCTCCAGTGTTTTTTCGACGGGAATTGATTCTCCAGTTAAAGAAGCTTCATCTACTTTAAGGTTAAAAACTTCAAGAAGCCGGGCATCAGCCGGGACCTTATTGCCTGTTCTCAGGATGAGAACATCACCCGGGACGAGTTCTCTGGCCGGAATTTCTTTTTCTCGGCCATCCCGCAGAACCGAAGCCATGGGAGCGGCCAGCCTTTTCAAAGCCTCAATGGTGCGCTCGGCTCGATATTCCTGAAGAAAACCCAGGCCACTGGCCATCATGACGATGATAGCGATGACGATCGACTCCTTAATATCATCAACAATGGCTGAGAGGACGATGGCTATAAGAAGAATGATTATCAGGATGCTTTTAAATTGTTCGAAAAGGATTTTCCAGGGAGAAAGCTTTTCTTTTTCCAGAAGCTCATTGGGACCGAATTGGGCAAACCGCCTATTAGCCTCTTCCTGGGTCAGGCCAGTGGCGCTTGAATTGAGGATAGTTAGAACTTCGCCCGGCTGCAGGCTCCACCATTTTTTCTGTTTGGTTTCTTGATCCATTTAACTTCCTCTTTAAGCCCTTTCTGGTAACACATTTATTATTAGAAGAGATGTTACCAGGCGGGCTAATATTATACACGAATTCAAAGGAATATTCTTTACAATTACAATTGAATTTTTAAATAAAATGTTTTTCCGGGTTTTCTGTGGGCAAAAGGCATGTATAAATCCTCGGTGAGAGCCAAGGCATCTCCCGGCTTTTTAGAATCTGAGGTACACGTATCAGCGCTTATAAATTATAACTTAATGATATTCAATGAGGTAGGCATTAATAGGAAGATCTTTGAGCTGCCTGTTATGTCTCATTGCCTTATATTTCGATCCCAAAATTACTCACACGAAAGTCGGATGAACCAAATAAAATAGCTGCAGCGAAATAATAATTTTCTCTTTTTTAATATCGCTAAAAGCAATGAGAGCTACTCTTCGCTTTTACCTGATAAAATTAAAGAAAAATTAGATATATTGCCTTGAGAAATACCTGGCCTTATTTTCTTTGAGCCAGTTCGCGATCCATCATCATGAGACCCTGCTTATGGTCCCCGACCATTTCCAGTTTGGCTAAAATTTCCTGAGCCCTGGCTTCTTCTTCGACTTGTTCACTAATGAACCACTGGAGCATGGTTAAAGAAGCTCTGTCTTTTTCTTTTTCGGCGACCTCGGCCAGCTCATTTATCCGGCCGGTGATATATCTTTCATGTTTAAGAACAGCTTCAAAGGCATCCTTCGGTCCCTTCCAGTTCTGGTCTGGCTCTTTGATGGCCATGAGTCTGACCTGGCCACCTCTTTCTATCAGATATTTATATAATTTCTCTGCATGTTCCAGCTCTTCGCGGTATTGAACAAAGAGCCAGTTATGGAAACCGGAAAGGTTCTGACTGGCAAAATAAGCGGCCAGGCCTAAATAAAGATAAGCTGAATAAAATTCTTCATTAATCTGTCTATTGAGAGCTTCTTCCATCTTTTGACTTATCATTCTGTCCTCCTTTTTACGGAATAATTTTAATTTAGATTAAAGGCCTTGGCAAGAGATTTATTATAATATTTTTATCTTTTATTTTCTTTCTGAGCTGGCAAAAATAATGAAAAAGAATGTTATTTAAATCTAAAAATGTTTCTTCAGAAGAGCCGGAAAGCCTTAAAGGGGTGAGAAATTCAATCGCCAGGACAGGCTTTTCCGGGCTTCGCAGCCCCAGACGAGAATTTTCAAGTATCCCTGAAGGAACAAATTAACACTTTCAGTACCTTGCCCTCAAGGGCAAAAACCCTTGACTTGTCCCTTTGAAAGGGATAAGAATCTGAGGGCCCGGGAGGGGGTGATTAGGGATCAGTTTTTTCTTTAAAGAAAATCCTGAGGCTATGGCAGCGGAAACTTTCTCGCCGTTGGTTAATCATTTCTTGCCTGATAATCTGGCCATATACATTGATTTAAAACAAATAATTTAAGCCACTTTTTTCTCTTGGATTCAAGGATGTGGCCAATAGTTCCATGTGAAGTATCCCTCTTGCTGGCTTACTCTTCCTGATAAAGACCAAGAAGGTTGGCCCCGCTCTTCTCCAAAAATCTATAATTTTGCTTTTTTACATGTAGTCTTTATTAATTTTATATAAATGGCTTATAATCAAGAAAGAAAAAGAAGAAGATAAATTAGAGGCCGGTTAAGAGTTTTTAGAGGGAGGTAAAATGAAAAAAAGACCTCTTGTGCCGAGAATATTTATTTTAAGCGCCATAGCTATTTTCTTCACTGGGCTTAATGGTAGCGCCGAAAAACCTGAGGTCAGGTCGCGCTGGCCAGAGAAATCAGGGTCAAAAGAAAGCAAAGAAGTTATCTTTAAACCTGCTGTTTCTAACGGGCAAAGAATTGAAGAAGTTGTCGAGGCCAGCAACCGTTTCGGTCTGGCCATCTATCGCCAGATCAGCCCGGAAAAGGGCAATCATTTTTTGTCGCCCCTCAGTCTTTCCCTGGCTCTTTCCATGGCCCTGGAGGGAGCGGCAGGCGAGACGGCTAAAGCCATGGTCCATGTTCTCAATCTTCCCGAAGAGGCTTCACTTCGTCAGACTGGCTTTATGGAGCTACAAAAAATTATAAACCGACCAGAGAGAAAGTCTGAGCTTCGTCTGGCCAATGCTATCTGGATTCAGAAGGATTTCGAGATTCTTAAAAGCTACCTGGATGTTATCGCCAGAAGTTATGGTGGTCAGGCGACCAATGTAGATTTTCTGAATCAAAGAGAACAGGCGAGGAAAATGATAAATGATTGGACAGAAAAAAAGACAGCTGGCAAAATTAAAGATTTAATTCCTCCAGGCATAATCAATAACCTGACGCGGGTCATCCTGACTAATGCTATTTATTTCCGGGGTCTCTGGCTTCTTCCCTTTAATCCAGAATTTACCCGTCCAGAAAAATTTTATTTGCCTGATGGACAGGAAATTGAAGTGCCCATGATGCGCTTTCTTGGTGACCGAGCCCGCTTTCCTTATATGGAAAATGACGAAGTTCAGATGCTTGAAATGCTTTATGAGGGCCAGGATATTTCCATGTTAATTTTGCTTCCCCGCCAGAAAACTCTGACAGCTCTTGAAGACAAATTGACTGTTGAAATTATTAAAGAGTGGGGAAAAAATTTAAAAGAAGAGCGGGTAGATGTGTATTTACCCCGCTTTAAAATGGAAACAAAATATTTTCTCAAGGAAAAGTTGGAGGCCATGGGTCTGGGTCTGGCTTTTTTCTCGAAAGCTGATTTCTCCGGCATCAATGGACGCAGGGACCTTTATCTTCAGCAGGTCATTCATCAGGCCTTTGTGGAGGTTAATGAGGAAGGCACGGAGGCGGCCGGAGCGACAGGAGTTCTTATCGGCCGAACAGCCTATATTCCGGAAAAGCGATATGTCTTCCGGGCAGACCATCCCTTTATTTTTTTGATCAGGGAGAAAACCTCTGGGGCCATTCTTTTCCTTGGCCGGCTGTGTGATCCACGCTCAGGCTAATTTATCATTATACTCTTCCAGCAGATTATCGTTTTTAGAAATTGCTAAAATGTTATATAATAAATTAATAATTCGAGAGGAAGAGAAGATGAAAAGGCGATGCTTTTTGAGTTCAGTTAGCCTTGGCCTGGGTTTCTTATTCACCCGGCCGGAGAAATTATTTAATCAAATAAAAAAAGGAGGTGAATCGATGACCTATCAGGCGAAAGATTATTCAGGATTGTTAGGTCTTCAAGGTTTTAGTGAAACCCTGCTGAAAAATCATTTTACCCTTTATCAGGGCTACGTAACTAACACCAATAAGCTTCTTGACCTTCTGGCTCAGATGAGGAAGGAAGGGAAAATGGCGCAACCGGAATTTGCTGAAATGAAAAGGCGGCTGGGCTGGGAGTGGAATGGAATGAGACTCCATGAATATTATTTTGAGAATCTCGGCGGCCAAGAATCGCTGAAACCTGAGTCCCGTCTGTATCAGAAAATAGTCGAAAACTTTGGTAGCTATGAACTCTGGGAGAAAGAATTCAAGGCTATTGGTGCCATGAGAGGTATTGGCTGGGTGGCCCTTTATCAGGATACGACATCAGGTCAGCTAATAAATTTCTGGATTAACGAACATGATGGGGGTCATCCGGCCGGACTCAATCTCCTGCTTATTATGGACGTTTTTGAGCACGCCTATATGACTGATTATGGTCTGAAGAGGGCTGACTACATTGAGGCTTTCTTTAAAAATATTAACTGGAAAACAGTGGAAAGCAGGCTCAAATAAACTTTTTGGAGGCCATTAATTACTCTATTTTGAATTTGCCGGTAAAACCCGGAAGGTGATGGGTTCTGACTCTGTTATTACCTGATTAGAAATATATTTAGCTTTAAGGCTAAAAATTCCAGGTTGAAGATTCCAGAAAAAGCCGGAATAGGGCTGGCTCTGTCCGATCCTGGAATTATTCAGGTACCATTCAATTTTGCCTTGTCGTGAAATCCCTCTGGCTATGGAAGCCCTCAATTTAAGGCGTTGATATTTAACCGGAAGAAGAGGGTCAATCTTGAAAACGTCGCCATGGGCAGGGAAAATAATTTTTATTATCCCTTTATTTTCAGATAAAGTTCTGGCTTTCTGATGTGATGAGAAGTTGTTTTCTGGGAAATCTTCTTTAAAGAAGGCAGAGGCCGAACTTCTCTTTGGGGAGCTAAACTCCCTCTGACCTGCAGTCTCGAGTTGATTGAAACCTTCGACCTCATCCTTCAGATTTGAACCGGAGGCCCGAACCTCAGGAAATTCCAGTTCCATGAGAAAATTAAAAAGAGCCTTTTCTGACAAATTTTTTCGGGGAGGATAGCTTTTCGTCTGAAATCCAGACCCGCTATGAAGGCAACAATAATTCTGGGGCTGGGTTCCTTCGATAAAAATTTCCTCAATTGATCCAGGACACCCGGATGAGGCCAGTTCTCCGGATTCCGGACAGATCCGTACTTTGACCAGGCCTTCAGGCCTGTCGAAATCAAGCCAGGTTTGAGGAGAGCTATGAAGGAGAAGCATAATATCGTGGAAAAGAGGCCCTGAACCTGTTATGCCGGAGACATTGGCCATGGGCTGGCCATTAAAGTTCCCGACCCAAACGCCAACTGTATAAAGTGGCGTATAGCCTAATGTCCAGTTGTCCCGGAAATCCTCGGAAGTGCCGGTTTTCACAGCTACAGGAAAGGGAAAGGAAAGGGGAGTGATATGACCGAAACTGGGAACTCGGGCTTTCCGGTCAGCCAGAATATCGGTAATAATAAAGGCGACCTGAGGCGAGAAAACCTGCCCGGGCCGTTCATCCTCTGAAATTTCCCCTGAACTTGATTTGTTTTTATTTCTGGAAAAGGCTGATTGTCCCGGACCATGATGTTTTGGTTCCCCGGGCGAAAAAGCTCTGTCCCTTTTTCTTGACTCTGGGAAAAAATTATTTTGCTCCTGGCCCTCTGAGTCAGCCTTTTCTTCAGAATAACTCAGGGACTCATCCCTCTCTTCCAGCTCATCTTTTTTAACTAATTTCATAATATATTTTTCTGGTAAATAATATCCCTGCCGGGCCAGGGTAGAATAGGCTCTGGCCAGCTCAAGCAGAGTCACTTCGCCATTACCCAGAGTAAGGCCAACCCCATAAAAATCAGCTGGCTTTTTAAGACTTCTGAAGCCAAGAGCCTTTAACCGGCGCAGCAGAAGTTCCGGGCCAAGATGTTGCAGAAGCGAAACAGCTGGAACATTGTAAGAACAGGCCAGGGCTTCTCTCAAGGTCAGGGGACCATGATAGCTCAGGTCATAATTGAGAGGGACATAAGCTCCTCCTTCAGTGGGAAAGGAGGCCGGCAAATCCTCAATTATCGTCGCCGCCGTTAATCCTCTTTCCATGGCCAGGGCATAAGTAAAAGGCTTCAAGGTTGATCCGGGCTGGCGTCGAGCCAGAACACCATTAATCTGACCTTCCTTCTCCTCAAAGAAATCTTTTGACCCAACCATAGCCAGAATATTACCCGTTGAGTTTTCGAGTACTATGACCGCGCCATTGGAAACATTTCTCCGGGCCAGGCAACTGAGATGCTGACGAAGTAAAGCTTCAATTTTAACCTGAAGATAATAATCAAGAGTTGTTTGAATGAGGCTCAATTTCTGCTTGCTTTCAGGACTTAACTGGCTGAGAACCCAATCACAAAAATGAGCTGCCCTGAAGGATATTTCGGGCGGGATAATTTTTAGCTTTTCAGCCAGGGCCTTTTCTGCTTCTGCTTGATGACAGAAGCCTAATTCAACCATTCTTTTGAGCACAGTGGCTTGAAATTTTTTTATTTCATTTAAATTTTCGCCTAAACGATAGGGACTGAGATGATGGGGTGAACGGGGCAGAACTGCCAGAAAGGAAGCCTCAGCCAGAGTAAGTTCAAAGGAGGATTTGCCGAAATAGAGTCGGGAAGCGGCTTCAGCGCCATAAGCCTGATGGCCATAAAAAATGCGATTTAAATATTGTTCGAGGATTTGTTTCTTGGAAAGATAATGTTCCAGCCTTAAAGCCAGCCAGGCTTCCTCCAATTTAGCTCCAAGATGGCGGGGACGGCCGAGCAAATTTCTTGCGAGCTGCTGGGTAATTGTTGAGCCCCCGGAGATAACCTGGCCCCGCCTCAGATTCTGCCAGGCTGCTCTCAGTATAGACAGGGGATTCAGGCCAGCATGGAACAGGAAATTTTTATCCTCAGCGGCGATGGTAGCTTTTATTAAATAGGGAGAAATTTCCTCAAGTTTTAACCAGCGGCAGCGCCCTCCTTCATCAGAGAGAACTTGCCGCAGCGAAATTCCATGGCGATCCTGGATTTCAAGAGAAACAACAGGTAAGGGACTAAGAAGGGAGGTCGGAACAGGCAGGTAGGTGGAAAGATAAAATAAGAAAAGAAAAAAGAAAACAAAAATAATAAGATAGTTACGGGCCATCCAAATACGTACCATCCTATTTATTTCCCCATTTTTTATCATAAAAAGGTGCCATCATATCTATTTCCGAATTTTTCATTCAAATCATATTATTTATTTTGTGCCAGCTTATCTATTTACCGATTTTTGTAATTGATTCAACTTTATTTAATTGACTCAAATTTATTTCCCAGTTTATTTCAAGTTCCTTTACATATTTAAATTCAGCCATCTTAATTATTCTCATTATTCTCTCGTGAAATTAATATTGAATGCCTCTTTCCTTTAGAAATTTAAGCGCTTCGAGAAAAATGCAGAAATTAAGAGTCAACATGTCTGTTCCATAGATATCTAAATACCGGCAGTTTGGAGCATTCAGTTCGTTTTGTCATCTATTTTACAATTCTGATCGTCATTTCAGGGCCTCGGCCAAAAACTTCAGGCGCATACATCTGTTCTGCCCTGGTGCCTGGAATATTATAGGTGCCAAAATTAAGGGCCCGGACGAGATAATGATGGACATGAACTCCAGGAGCGAGAGAATCAGCGAAGAGAATGACCCGGTTATCATGGCGCTCAATGTGGTTAAAACCCCTCCACCAGGGCCTTGGTCTTGAAGGTTCCGCTCTGATTAATTCCTCCAGCCGGCGCTGAGCTTCTTCACTTTCAGTAAGAAAAGAAGGATTTACCGCTTCAAATCCCGCCGGAAGAGGATCTTCGAACACAACATAAAGAAGTTCCTGAGGTACTGCGATTTCAAGGGTAACCACAGCCAGGGAGCCAGCTTTGATTTCGTTGGCAGCTCTACCTTTTTTCTCTGGAACAATGGGGTTGATTCTTTTGACAACAGCGATGCCTTCATCTCTTGGAGGAAGCTTAAAGGCCGGAACATAACTGAGTTTCAGACCATAATAAAGAGATCCTCTGCCTTCTTTTTCCACCTTAAGGGGATATTCTTGACCGGGTCTTATTCTTTGTTTTCTGATAAGCTCTTCGAGACTGAAACGGGCTTTTTTAACTTCTCTCGTTTCTGATGTAAATTTCTCTTCCACCAGAATCCTTTCGCCCAATCTGAAGCTGGCTCGAAAATCAGGCGCGACTTTTTCCTTTGCTTTATAAAATTCGCCCAAAGCCCAGAAAAGATAAAAATTTTCCTGAGTGGAAAAGAAGGCCCCCTGGAGCAACGCCAGCTGGCGGTTGACGAGCCAGCGGGCAACAGCCGACAGGGCAGGATGGTCTATCCCGGTTTCGATCAGAGCCTGCAAGATTATGGCTGTCGTTCGGCCATTGGAGCTGAAAATCCAGCCACCATCCCGGCCTTCATCATCCTCAAAATGGGCTTCTCCTGTTGTAACCTTAATTTTGTTTAAGAATTCTTTAATGATAGCCTCTTTGGCCTGGTCCATAATCCGGCTCTGATGAAGAGCCTTAAGCAAATAAGCTTTGCCAAATAATGATAGATTATTTCTTTCTTCATAAAGCCTTTCCAGGAGAGCTGGCTGAGGTCTTCTGAGTAAACTCAGAATATAGAGAGCATATGCTCGGGTAGAATTGAAGGTTCTCAGGCCGTAGGGCTGACGTGCCTGTTTTGGCTCAGAGCGGACAAAAGAAAGAAGATAATCCGCGGCCCTGGTAAGAATCTGGGGATTGAAGTTGAAACCAGCTTCCCTGGCTTTTATTAAAGCATAAGTAGCATAGCAGGTCAGAAAAGGCGAAATTTCTCCGGAATCTGGCCAGGCCGAAAAGCCACCTATCTCTTTCTGGAAAGCTATTATTTCTTTTAGCCGCTGGCGCACGAGCTCATTGATTTCCTTCTCGCTCAGGGAAGTCAGCCTGAAATCCAGAATAAGCTTTTTAGCGACGAGATAGGGCAGGAGAGCTGAAACTTTCTGCTCAAGGCAGCTATAAGGATAATTTTCCAGGCTTTCAAGGCAGCCTCTGAGACCAAGAAGAGCCGAGGAGGCAGTCATTACTTCCAGAAAGCTCTGGTCAGGGAAAACATTGTCCGGGAAAATAACTCTTTCTTGAATCCCTGCCTTTTCTTCTCCATTTAATTCTCCGGCCAAAGCCACGGTTTCCTTGACTCTCGGTAACTCTACCGGAATCCTTATCTGAAGCCCATCTGTTTCTGAACCCATTAGGGCTCGAAAGGAAAAGAGGGCTTCACCAACCTTTTCGGCTTTAAAACGAAAGAGAATTTCCCGGCTCTCTCCGGCCAGGAGAGAGAACTGGCGATTGGTCGTTCCTGCTTCAAGATTAATCCCGGAAAAATCGAGATTAAGCAGAACCTCTCCTTTGGCCTGACTAAAATTATGAATGACCACGCCCGCCTCAAAGTCATCGCCAATTCGACAGAAACGAGGAAAGGAAGGCTGAAGCATAAGTTTTTTAGCTACTCGGAAGGAGGCCTCTCCGCGACCGAAAAGAGAATCTTTTGTCTGAACAACAGCCATAACCTGGAAAGTAGTCAGATTGTCGGGAAGATTGAAGGAAATCGTGGCTTCGCCAGCCTCGTCAGTTATCACTGAAGGAGTCCAGTAAGCCGTTGATTTGAAATCTCCCCTGAGCATAATCTCAGCCAGCGATGGCGCCATGGCTAGAGCTTTTTCGCCGGCACCGCCTGCCGGTTCTTCTCCTTTTTCACCAAGCTGACGCTGGCTGACCATATGGATTCTTGTTTCTGAAGTCCGGACAGAAAGTGGCCGCGGGCCATAAAAGAAAGAGAAAAGATCAGGCATTTCATAGCCAATTAAATTTAAAACCCCAAGGTCAACGCAGGCCAGGGCGACTGAGGCACCCTTGACTGGTTTTCCCTGAGAATCAACCTTTAATTTGAAGCTTATTTTATCCCGTGGTCTATATTCTGGCTCGAGACCAGAAAATTTTACTTCCAGTCTCTTTTCGGCCGGGTCAACAGCTATCTGGGTATAACCGATTTTAAAGGAAGGAATTCCCAGATCATCCCTGGCTTCTCCCTGCTCAGGCGGAGAAGTTCGGCCTTTAACCAGAAGAACGGAGATGAAAATATTGGGGATATATTCACGTTGAATGGGTATTTCGAGATAACTTGATGTTCCCACGATTTCCATGATTTTGGCCTCGAGAATGAATTCCCTTTCAATCGTTACCAGAGCCTTCGCCCTTTCATAGGGTGACTTAACCAGAATTCGACTGATTTCTCCTGGCCGATAGCTTGTGGCTTCAGGCACAAGCTCAATCGTATCATCCTCTCTCTGTTCCCAGGGAACATAATCATCGCCTGAAACATAGAAACCTGTCGTGGTGGAAATAGTATTCCCGCAGCTGTCGCTTCCTGAAGCCAAAAAGAAATGAAAGCCAGCCTTATCTGGCCTGAATTTTAAGCGAACCGGCTCGTTCTCCGTGGTTAGCATTTGTGTTTCTATCTCTTTATCCTCTCGCTCGCTGCGCCAGCGCCAGCGACGGCCAACGCCAGCCTGTCTGACGGAGTGCCATTCCCGGCGAATCAACTTGAGATTGATCTTTTTGCCGGAGACGAGGCTGCCATCAGGCAAAGCAGTGATAACCTCAACTTCGATGGCCTCACCTTTTTTTAGAAAAGTGGTTTCTGGTCTCAGGCCAATATAAAATTCTCCTCGATGGATGATAGTTTGAAGACGGTTGGAAACAGAAGTGCGGTCAGGTCCGGTTACGGTAGCCTCAAGAGTCGCCCGGACAGAATCCTTTTCCTTTTCGGCTTTGAGGGGGAGTTTTAGGCTTAACCTGCCCTGGCTATCGAGCCTCCCTTCCTGAGAAGCCACCAGGCGACTTTCCTTCTCCCCGAAGCTTTCTTCCTCATCCCAGTCAATTTGATTGCCAAAAATGAAGCCGCGGTGGCCAGGAGGCGCGAAGAAGGTTCGATCAAAATGGAGCGACCAGGCCACATTTTGATCAGCCATAGCGCCACCAAAAAGATAATTAGCCCTGACAGTAGCACTGAACTCATCGCCAAAAATATAACTGTCTTTATCGCTTCGGAGATGAACCTCGAAATTCACTGGCCGGAAGGCTTCTATCCGGAAGGTGCCTCTGAATTCCGTTCCTCTTTGTCTGCTGGTTTCAGGCGATGGCCAATTGGCTTTGATGACATAGAGACCGAGGGCTGATTCCTCAGAGCTTTTGAAATCTAAGTTAAAGGAGCCAAACTCATCGAGACGAACCGGAGCCCTGTAGACTGACTGGCCAACAGGGTCTATGATTTCCACGTTAATGGAGCTAGAAATGGCTGGAATCTGATATTCTCCCCTGATTTTTTCCCTGATAATCCCCTTAATATGGACGACCTCGCCAGCTCGATAAATTCCCCTTTCCGTAAAAATGTAGCCCTTAAATGGAGCTGGCTCTGGACCCCAGTCAACGGGAAGATTAAACCGGAAGGGATCGATGCCATAATCCCAGTCGGAAGAGGTAAAGGCGACATCATCACCCCGGCTGGCAAAAATCCAGAGCCTGGGCGGGCCGTACTGTTTTGGCTCTGGCGTAAGACCGAGTCTTTTCCAGCCAGGAGCTTCAACCTGACCGGCATCGTCTGTTTCGCCCCGCCAGCGAACAGTATTCGTCTGGTCCCTTATTTCAAGGCTTGCCCGCCTGACAGGAAGACCGGTTTTAAGTTCGGTTACCCAGACAATAATATTTTCAGCCGAAAATTTTGCGCTGAGTCCCATCTCTGTGATTTGAAGCAGAGTCTTGAGATAGCGGTCCCATTTATTAGCCTCACCTCCAGTATCAATCTGAAGAAAAATGAATCCCCGGTTGAAGGAGGGATGGAGATCAACAAGATTGATGGGAACAGCCCGTTTTTTATTGGGCGGGAGACGCAGCTCAAATTCTTTGTCGACCTGATAAAATCCGGCGAAGGGGAGAAAGGGCTTATCCGAACGGAAAAGCTCTGTTTGCCGGATGACCGGGACCACCTCTTCCGGTGAAAGGCGAGTGGCCTGAATATGGACACTTTTTTGATTGAGAGCCTCAAGGGAATAATGAGGAGCCGGCTGGGAATAGGCTTCAATAACCCCATGGCCTGTCGTCATGGAGACAGAAGGCGGAAAAGAGCCGGTTGAAAAATTGAGGCTATAGGTCTTGCCGAGCTTTTGACCAAATTCATCACAAAGGTCAGCAGGAATAATTACCTCGTAATTTGTTTCGGCCTCAAGGGGCACGGAGAGATAAATGAGCGGACTTGTTTCCTCCAACTCAAAATAGTAATCAGGAATCTTGATTTCTGGTTTGAATTTTACTTTGGAGACAAATTCTTTATAGGCAAGGGGATTGGAAAATTTAAAGGGGAGAGGCTCATCAGGCGAGAAGATGCGGGTTGGCTTCAGGGTCGCTACCTGTTCTGTTCCTCTTTTAACCTGACCAGCTTCAACTAAACCTTCAAAGCGAAAATAATTATAGGTTCTGAAATTAAAAACATAATCTTTTTCCAGCCCGAGATGACCCTCTTTACCCGGTAAACCCTTTTTCAGGGATATCTGGCATTCAGTTTCTGGGTCAAGACTGGTGGAAGGGGCCAGAGTCAGAAGCAGAGCATAATCGGCGGGAAGGGTAAAACCTTCTTCCTTCAGCCTTTCAGCTTCAGGCCGGGCAATTTTAAAGGGAAAATTTTTTTTGGAGGGCAGAGCTTGCCAGGAGATAAAAGGCGCTGCCTTCTCTTCATCCATGGGCTGGTTGAAAATCAGCAGAATTTCAGGATTCAGAGGCAGCCAGTTATCATTATGGCCCGGCCAATGATGAACCAGACGGGGCCTGATAGTTTCAAATTGCCAGCTGTAATCATAGCCAAGGCGGCTGCCATCGAGGGCCGTGGTTGTGGCCGGAATAGTTACTTTTATGCTGGTACTGTAGGGAAAGCGCTTCTCTGGCGTAAAAACAAGAGTTCTTGAGCCAAGCCAGCGGAAATCGCCGGAGGTTTTTGGTTCAATTTTTAAAAGAGGCTGGGCTGACGCCGGTTCAACGTTCTCAAACCGGGCTTCAGCTTTTCTTTTAATTTTCAGAAAGCTTTCTTTCTCCTCCCCCTTGATACCATTTCCATCTATTTTGCTTTCATCAGTTTTGTCTTTGCCTGATTTTTTCCCCTCATCGCTTGATTCTATCTTATTGTAACTTTGTTTCTCTGGGCTCATCTCACTGAAGGCCTCAGTTAAATCAGGCCGGCAGCTTAAAGACATTTCTTCGAAGGGGCCAGTTTCTCTGGCATCGACTTCAGAATCTTCTTTCTCAGGCAAAGCTTGGAGAGGAACCATCGGTCGGTCGAAGATGACCACAATTCTTTCTGCCTCGTGGGGCGCACGGGTTGGGCCCTGAGGTGAAACATGTAAAACCTGAAGGCTGCCAGGAAGATCCCTTTTAGCTTCACCGGACTGATTTCCGATGGAAAAAGCTAATAAAGATTGCTCCTGATGGTTGTCTTGAGAGTTCAAGTTAGAGCCAGATGAAAAGAGTTCAGATTTTTGAATAACTTCCTTTTGAGGCTCAATTTTAGTCTCCCCGTTTTTCTGATGAGAAAAGCTTACCTTCTTCAGAATTGTTGACCATATCCTGCCAGTTTCGCCCGGGGATGTTTCTTTCCTGGAAGGATGGGAAGCCAGAATGGTCATCATAATTATAAGCGAGGTCATGGCCACCAGAAGCTCAATGGACCCCTTTTTTGCTTTTAGCCTTTTTTTGATTTCCTTAGCCATAATTTATCCTTTTTAAATTTTTTTCTGATAAAATTTTAGGCAAAAAAGTTTTGAGCTAATTTCAGTCAATTTTTTTCTTTATCTTTCCTGAAATTTTAAGCCCCGAGAAGAGAGAACGCTCTTTTTGATTTTTACTGACGTCAATCCCCCTCAAATTTGATATTGATATGTCTATCATCAAAGATGAAATTAGATTAAGATAACGGTTCAAGGATGTCAACTTAGGGCAAGGTTAAACCTGAAGGCCTGAGTCAGAAAATGTTCATGAACTTAAAAAAATCGCTTGAGCATTGAGCTTCGGCAACGTTTTTCGTTAAAATGATATTTCTTTTAAGCGGAGGAAATTAAAATGAGGCCTGAAACCTGGCTGAAAATAAAATCCTGGTTAATCATCGCGGTGTCTCTCGGCCTGTTTCTTCAGATCAGGGCTGATTCAGAACTTACTTTAAATAATGACTCTGAGGCCAGAACCTCTTTTAAACCGGCCCTTACTTCCATTTTAAGAAATGATAATGGGAAAATTGGCCAGATACTGAGCCGGGCTTATTTTAGCCAGGAATCAAATAGTCAGGCCTCTAATTTAAAAGCTCCGGTGACTGAATCAACTTATTTCCTGGCCAACAAAGGTCAGCTGCCTGAAGAAGTTGATTTTTATCTTCAGGATAGGGGAAGGGCTGTTTACTTTTCCTCTGAGGGGCTTTCCTTTCTTTTGCCCGGCCAGGATTTTCCCTATGCCCTAAAAATTAAATTTCTAAATGGGCAGAATCAGGTGAGGCCCTCACCTCTGGGGCAACCTGAAACTTCCTTTTCCTATTTTAAAGGCCCGAAGGAAAACTGGTTGACTGATGTTCCAGCCTATCAGGGTATCCTTTATGCCAATATCTGGCCTGGAATAGACTTAATTTATAAAAGCAGTGGAGAAGGACTCAAGTCTCAATTCCTTGTCAGGCCAGGAGCTGATCCCTCGCTGATTCGTTTCCAGGTGGAGGGAGCCGAAAAGATTGAAGTTAATGAAAACAATGAATTAGTCATAATGACGCCGGCGGGCCCAGTGGTGGATTCGGTTCCTCTGGCTTATCAGGATAAATCGAGCGAGAGAACAGAAATCAAGGTTGAATATAAGATTTATGAAGATTTTGCCTTTGGCTTTTCATTTGGCCCCTATGATCTTTCTGCTGAATTAATTATTGACCCGGTTATTTTAATCGGCGGAACCTATATTGGCGGACCTAATTTTGATTACGCCTATGGTCTGGCTCTTGATGATGCCGGTTTTGTTTATGTTGTGGGTTATACTTATTCGACTCAGGGATTTCCTCTAAAATCGGGCCCTCAGCTCAATTTCAGTGGTGGAGATGTTGATGCCTATATCCTCAAGCTGGATCCAAAGGCCTCGAAAATTATCTATTGTGGCTATCTTGGTGGCTCTGACAGGGATTATGCCTATGGCGTTGCCGTAGACAAGCATGGAGCTGCCTATATTGTCGGCTATACTGCTTCTCGGGAGAATTCTTTTCCCGTAATAAAGGGACCGGATTTAACCCATAATGGTGAGTACGATGTTTTTGTGGCCAAAATTAATCCAGAAGGTAACAGCCTGGAATATTGCGGTTATCTCGGTGGTCAGGCAAATGATTTTGGCCGGGCCATTGCTGTTGATTCTGAAGGCCGGGCCTGCCTTACAGGCTACACCCTTTCCAGCGAGACTACATTTCCTGTCAGAAAGGGTCCGGTCCTGACATTTAAACGTAATTATGAAGCCTTCATCGCCAGAATCAGCCCGAAGGGTGAGCAAATTGAATTCTGTGGCTATCTTGGTGGCCTTGGTGATGACTGGGGTTATGGGATTGCCGTTGACCGGGAAGGTTCAATCTATGTGGCCGGGGCTACTACTTCTGATGAATATTCTTTTCCTGTTCGCACCGGGCCTGATCTTACTTTTAATGGCCAGGTTGATGCTTTTGTGGCTAAAATCTCCGTTTCAGGAGAGGAAATTATTTATTGTGGATATATTGGTGGGGAAGGAGAGGATGTCGCTACGGCCATAGCCGTTGATAGCTCTGACTTCGCCTATGTCACCGGTTATACTGGCTCGGGTGAAAAGACTTTCCCTGTCACCTTTGGCCCAGATCTTGATTACAATGGCGGTTTTTATGATGCCTTTGTGGCTAAGGTCGGCTCAGGTGGTAACTATCTTGTCTATTGCGGTTATGTCGGTGGTTCAGGCTATGAGGCAGGTTTCGGGATTACGGTTGATGATTGGGGTTGTGCTTATATTACCGGTTTTACCTCTTCCACCCAGGATTCGTTTCCAGTTAAGGATGGCCCTGAACTTAGCTTTTCCGGCAGTTTCGATGCTTTCCTGGCCAAGATAAGCTTTAATGGTGCGAGATTAGTTTTTTGCGGCTACCTGGGAGGTCCTGAAGCTGATTACGGGCAGGCGGTAGCTGTTGAGAAGAATGGCACCGGCCATATTTATTTAGCCGGAAGCACTTACTCCGGCCGTCTCAACTGGCCCGAGCAACCGGGCTTCAGCCATCCTTTTCAAGGACGGAGGGAGGCCTTTTTAGCCCACTATTATGAAAATACAATTACTGTTACTTCGCCTAATGGCGGTGAAATCTGGTATTCAGGTCTGGAAAAGAATATTACCTGGTATACAGTGGGCGAGGTTGGTAACGTGCGAATTGAATTATCGACCGACAATGGAGCAACCTGGCAGGTCATCGCTGAAGAAACTGAAAATGACGGTCTTTTTACCTGGATAGTGCCAGATATTACCTCGACGACCTGCTTGATCCGGATTAGCGAAGCTGATGATGGTGTGCCTTCCGATACCAGCGATTTTGTTTTTGTCATTCTCCACGAACCCGTTATTATCCTGACCTCTCCCAATGGAGGCGAACAATGGCCGGTGGGTTCAGTTCAGGAGATAAAATGGATAACCGGAAGTGCCCCTGTAGGTGATGTCCGGATAGAATATTCCACTGATTCAGGCAGCACCTGGACAGAAATTATTGATCGCACCGAAAATGACGGCGTCTTTGAATGGGAAATTCCGGATACACCTTCGACCCAGTGTCTGGTGAGAATTAGTGAAGCTGAAGATGGAAATCCAGCTGATATAAGCGATGCTCCCTTTACCATTTTTTCACCTCAGAAACCACCTGAGAAGACAGGGAAAACAGGCAGGATAGCGCCGTTTTCGCCCTCGGAGAATAAAAAAGTGAATGGTCTGGTCAAAAAGGTCAATTAAAAATTTAACCAGCGGAGGTTCGAGTTGAAGGGCCTGGCAAAAATATGGAAGATAGGCTGGCTTGGTTTGCTGGTCTGGGCAATTTCTCCTGGACTTAGCCTGGGTCAATCGGTCGATACAGCGATTCAGGGGATTGTCCTCAGGGAATCATCTGAGCCCATTGCGGCCGCCACGATTTATCTCCATTCCCCGTCTCTCATCGGGGTTCACCTTGCCCTGACTGATAAATCAGGCTTTTTCTATCTTCCAGGGCTCAGGCCTGGCAATTATACCCTCACGGTAGAAAAGCCTGGATATAAAGGCGTTGTTATTGAATCGCTATGGCTTCGCTCTGGCCAGACCATTTTTATCAAGATTAAATTAGCTCCGTCTGAAAAGGAAGGGGAAATTGGACTGGTGAAGACACCGGCCAGCGGTGATATGGCCTCTGCGCAGATTAAAACCTTTTTTGACTCATCTTTATTCTGTCATCTTCCCCTGGGCCGGAACTTGAGTTTTCTTTTAAAAGCTACACCCCAGGTCGCCCTGGATGACTCTGATATAAATGATGGCTTTATCCTTCTGGGAAGCTCGGGAAGAAACAGCCTTTTTTATTTCGAGGATATCAATTTGACCGATAATTTAAGTTTAAAGCCAGCTTCAGATTTAGATCTGGCCATCATTGAATCGCTTGAAATTATGAGCTCAGCTCAGGAGCTGGGTCAGGTCCCGGCTGGCGCGACTCATGTTAATATTATTTCCAGATCCGGCGGCAATAATTTTTCCGGGGATCTGGGATTCTCAGCTATTTTTGACAGCTGGAATAAAGACCTCTGGCGAGCTTCTGAGCTCAGCCAGAAGGGAGTCCCTTCTGTCAGCGGAATAAAAAGCGAGATCAGACCATTTTTCAGCCTGGGAGGTCGTTTCTGGGCTGACCGGGCCTGGCTTTATCTCGCGGGGCAATATGAAAGAGCTTCACAGGAAAACATTTTTCCCGCGCCTTTTGTAGATGTTCATGGGGAGCAGCATGAAAGCTATGATATTACCAGCAGGCTGACTTCAGGTTTTTTTAAACTTACGGTCAGACCGATAGCCGAAGCTCAGGCATCGGCCTGGGTTAATTTTAGCCAGACCCGTAAGCCAGCCACGGGTGACTTTTCCCTCTGGCTTCCCTATCTTTCTACCAGCAATCTCGACCATGATGATTTTTTCAGTCTGAATGCTTCCGGCCATTATTTTCTTGACCGAAAGACGATAATAGATGGCCGCGCAGGCTATTTAACCCGAACCAGCCTTCTCCTTCTTCAGGAAAAAGCCAGCCAGAATTTCTGGAGCGACGATCGAGGCGATCGCTTTGGTCCCCTGACTGGAGCTGACTTTAATTCAGAAACGAAAATTGAGCAGATAAGCGGAGAGGCTGAGGCCAGAAGATTTGTTGCGAGCCGTCTGGGCTTGAGACATATCTTGAAGGCTGGATTCAGCTTCAATCAGACGACCTCCTATCTTGACTGGTGGCGAGCTAACAATCTTGTTTGGTTTTTAGACAGCCGCCGGGCCAACAATTATTTCTATTCTGGCCAGGGTCTAATTGGTTTCTGGCTTTGCGGAACCGTTAAAACCTCGACCCTGATTCGAGGCCAAACCCAGCGTCTAGGAGGTTATCTCGGCGAAACTCTCACTCTTGGTCATCGGCTAACTCTGGATTTTAGTGTCAGGCTGGATCGCGTCTCTGGTGGCTTAAGCGCTGCGAGCAAAGCCACCTCCGGTAATCCCCTGGCTTATTTTGTGGGCGAAGCGGTAATTAAACCTTTCACCAAATCAGCTTATCCTGATGTTTTTCCTGATGGCCTGAACCCCTGGGGAGTTCTGACCTTTTCTGATCGGGGAGATTTCCTGTCCTGGCTTTCTTTGACGCCACGCCTGGGTGTGGTTGTTAATTTATGGGGGGAAGGGAAGACCCTGCTAAAGGGTTCCTGGGCACTTTATCATGATGACCTTACACCCCGCTCTCTTTTGCCCCTCCATCCGCTCTATCCTGGATTTATTCCGTTCTTCTGGCTGGATGCTAATGGCAATGGCCGACCCGACTTAGAGGACGAATTTTTACCCCAATCCTTTGATTTCCGGTCATTAAGCAATAGCTATCTGGAGAAAAGGATAGCCGATGACCTGAGCTCGCCTCAATTCAGCGAAATTTCTCTCGGGGCTGAACATCATTTCAATCCCAATTTGTCGTTGACCCTCAAATTCATTTCCCGGGAAGAAAAAAACATACTGGCTGATGTTCCCTATGATTTAGCCCGGGAAAAGGCGTGGTATCGAAGTGATGAAGCTGATTCTTCTAAATACTGGCTGCCCTTTACAACAACAATTCCAGCTACCCCGAATTTCCCGGCTCAGACAATAACTTTCTTTGTGCGCTCGAATCAGATCCCAGTTTTCCGGCAGTGGCGCAATGTTTCTGAATTACAGAGAAAATACCGGGCTTTTGAATTTAATTTAGACAAAAAAATGTCAGGGGGGTGGGGCCTTCTGGCCGCGCTGATTTTGAGCCGTGCTGAAGGTAATGTCTGGGGTCAATCTGGATCGATGGGGGCATCCAGGGAACTAATCGAGGCTAACTATTTTCTCAACCGCCAGGGACGTTTGGAATCAGACCGACCGGTTGTGTTCAAGCTCGCAGGAGCTTTAGAGTTGCCCCTTGGTTTCAATCTTGGAGTTTTTTATCAATATCAGAGTGGAAGGCCGTGGACACGTCGGGTCTCGATTCTGCCGCCGGCCAATTGGTGTTATCAGCGAGGCGGAGAGAGAGTCTATTATGAATTACTTCTTGAACCGGCCGGGAGTAACCGGGAAAAAGGTTTTTCTTTTCTGGATCTCCGCCTGGAAAAGAAGATGCGACTTGGCCCCGGAAGTGAGCTCTGGCTTTATCTTGATGCCCTGAATTTACTTGGCCAGAAAAGAGAAATCCGCGGGCTTAATGATATCGATATCTGGGAGCCAGTGGCTGAAGGAGCCAATAAATCGGGGAAATTATATTATTCTCCGGACTATCAATTGACCCGTGAACTTCTGGGCAAAAGAGTTTTTCGTCTAACCCTTAAATTGGCATTTTAATAAAAAGAATAAAACAGAGCGGCAGGATGCGAAGATTTTTTATTCGTATTCTTTCCTGACCTTCTCCAGAGCCCTTATTGTCTTGAAGCTCTTGTTCTTGAATTCATTACCCAGCTGGGCAATCAGAGCATAAATTATAACCAGAACCGACATGATGGAGTTGGAGATAGTTATACTTTCGACAGCCGCCTGAATACAGGCGTCGCTATATCTTGAGATTTCATTGGTGATCTTGTCAGTGATGGAGATGACCTTTAGACCTCTTGATTGAGCGTAGCGAGCTGCCGCGATGGTTTCCGGTGAATAAGGGGGGAAACTGAAAGCAAAAAGCAAACTTTTTCTGGAAAGACCGACTATCTGCTCGGTAAATTTCAAAACGCCATAGGGCATGAAACTCGACTTGATGGACGCCCGATTGAAAAGATAATTGGCTATTTCTGCCAGGCAACTTGAAATGCCCATGCCAATAAAGTAAACATGATTGGCCCTCTTGATCAGCTCGATAGCCCGATCATACTGGTTCTTATCGATAAGCTGCAAGGTTTTATTGATATTTTTGATGGCTTCCTCAGCGATGAGGTCAACAAAGTTGATTCTTTCATGGGGAGTTGAAAGGAATTTTTTATAGCGTTCTATGGGCTCAAGGCTGTTTTTAATTTCCTCCAGGAAATCAGCCTTGAGGCTGTAAAAGCCATCATAGCCAAGGAGCTGGGCCAGGCGAACAATGGTTGATTTACTTACCTTGAGTTCGTCCTCAAGTTGCTGGAGCGAACAGAGAGCAAATTTCTGGGGGTGCTCAACCATATAATCAGCGATTATTTTCTGGGAACGGGTTAACTGGGGAAGCTTTTCTTTAATCAGGAGTCGAATATTTTCAATCTTCTCCATTTTTCCCCTCTTATTTAATCATGGCTTCTTTTCCTTTCCGGGCATCAATCCTCTCGCTCCCATATTTTATGGGCTATAAAATTCAACTTTATAAAAGAAGAGGTGATTTTATCATTTATTTTTTTTCGCGTCAAAATTTCTTGACAAAAGATTAGCTTTTTAACTTAAATATATGTTGTGAAAATAAATTTTCAGATTTATTTTAAAAAGAAATAATTATTGGCAAAACAAATCGAGTTCAGGCCAAGAGAGGCCATTAATCGATATTCGAGGAGGGGAATAACTAGTTTGTTCGGCCAGAATATTCAGGCTTTGAGTTTATTAATTGGTATTTGAGGTGATCTCTTCAACGTCACCGGAAGTACTTCGATTAATATCAATCAAAATCCCAACATTAGAGTTTATTATTATCAGACTCCGCCAACCTATACCGTTGATTCGACCTATGGAAGAATTAATAGTGTGACCGGTGTCCGCTCAGCCCGATTCGGTTTAAGATGGAATTTTTAGCCTGAGCGTCTCTTAAGAAAAATTTATTTTTAAAAGTCTATTCTTGCTTTATAAAAGAGAAAGTAGATTTATTTTTTAAAAATTTTAATTTTCTTGGCCCTTCCGTAAATTATTTTACTTAATTTTTTAAAAATGAAAAGGCTTGGAATGAAAAAACTCAATATTTTCTAATTATTTTTTACAAGCTGGACTCAATAAGCACTATCAGAAGTTATCAGAAGTAAATAATCAAAAATAAAGATTGAACTGTCATAAAAAATAATGATAAATATAACTCCAAAGCTCCGGCAGGAAGAAGGCCCTCAGGCTGCGACGATGTTCTGTTTAGATAAATTTTCGCCGGGATATTAGGGAAAGAAGACAGGAGATGACCATGGAAAAGAGGAAATCCTTTCGTCTGCCCCATACTCTGGTTCTGATCTATGTCTTGGTAATAGCTGTTTATCTTTTGAGCCTTTTTATTCCGGCTGGCCAGTTTGAAAGAGAAGAAAGGATATTCCAGGGCCAAAAAAGAATGGTAGCTGTTCCCGGTACCTTTCACCACTTGCCCAAGAAATGGCTGGGCCCCCACTGGTTACTAATAGCGCCTATCAGGGGCTTTCAGGACGCCTCCCTGATTATTTTTCTTATATTTATCTTTGGCGGCACCTTTGGTCTGCTGGGAAAAACAGGGGCGATTGAAGGCGGCATTCACCGGCTGGCGGCCTTTTTTTCCCGTCAGCCGGGCTTAAGATTGCTGGTAATTCCTGTTCTGATGGTGGTTTTCTCCCTGGCTGGAAGCATCTATGGCATGGCCGAGGAATCCATTCCCTTCGTCCTCATTTTTATTCCCTTTGCCCTTTCCCTGGGCTACGATTCCATTGTGGGTGTGGCTATTCCTTTTCTTGGCTCAGCCGTGGGTTTTGCTGTTGCCTTTTTCAATCCTTTTACTGTCGGCATTGCCCAGAGCTTTTCCGATTTGCCTCTTTACTCAGGTTTAACCTACCGGCTTATTCTCTGGATAATAGCTACAGTAATAGCCATTATTTTTGTTGTCCGTTATGCTGAAAAAATCAGAAAGAATCCATCGCTAAGTCCGGTTTATGAAATAGACCGGGGGAGGCTGGAACTCGCCAGGGCTGATCAATCAGAAGTGAAGTGGGGGAACGAGCAGAAGCTGATTATAGTCTTACTTTTTCTGAGTATCGGACTTCTTATTTTCGGTATTCTGGCCAGAGGATGGTATATGGAAGAAATTGCGGCTCTTTTTCTGGGTCTGGGGCTGATTTCTGGCTTTATCGCCCGGATGAAACCTTCGCAGATGGCCCAGTATTTTGTTGAAGGTTCAAGGGAAATGATGAATGTTGTCCTGATTATTGCTGGCGGCAGGGCAATTCTTATCATTATGCGCGAAGCCATGGTTCTCGATAGCCTTTTGCAGGGAGCAGCCAGTTTGATTTCCCTTGTACCTTCAATCATCACTGCCCAGCTTATCTTTATCATTCAAGCCATCATTAATTTCTTCATTCATTCAGGGACAGCTCAAGCTTCTTTAACCATGCCCATTATTGCCCCCCTGAGTGATCTAGTGGGCATTACCAGACAGACGGCTGTCCTGGCCTTTCAGCTCTGCGAGGTGATTAATCCAGTTCTGCCAACATCAGCTGTGACGATGGGCGTGCTGGGGGTGGCCCGCATTCCCTGGGAAAAATGGGCCAGATGGTTTTTGCCCCTCATGATTATTCTTATTATTTTCAGCCTAATTGCCCTGATTCCGCCAGTCCTCTTTAGATACGGGCCTTTTTAGCTCAAAAGGAAAATAAGTTTAAAAAAATGAGCCATTTTTAAAATTGCCTTTTTGAAATTTTTTAGTCTGACTGGCTTTAAATATTCAGGAACAATTTTTTGGTCAGATGGAAATGGCCTTTTTGCCAGCCTTCTCTAACATTTTATATTGAGGACCATTGATTTGAGGACTATTGATTAATGGAATATAAAATTAATAGGAAAAAACCTTCTTTCTCCATCAAAATGTTTATTCTTATTTTAAAACTATGTTGTAAGATATTTCCGTAAGCCCATAATAACTTCCCGATTCCTCAGGAAAAAGGTAAATTATTTCTTCTTGCTAGTTAACAATTTGAACATTATGTCCAGAGCAAAAAAATAAACCTGCCAGCCGAATCCTGATAAAAACCCCCTACAGACAGGGGCTGTAACGGAGCGGCATCTAAAATCTTCTCTGGCAAAAATATTTGATGAATGAACCTCTATTACTGGAATGGTCAAGGGTTCTAGGGCATCTCTTAATGAATAAGAATAGTGAGCCAGAGCCCCTGGATTAATAATAACACCATCGAACTTATCTACCGATTGAAGTCTGTCAATGATTTCTCCTTCATGATTACTCTGAAAAAATTCAACTTCCATCCCCATTTCTTTAGCTTGCATCTTCAACTGGCTATTAATTTCATCTAGGGTCCTATGTCCATAAATATGGACATTTCTTCTTCCAAGAAAATTTAAATTTGGTCCATTAATTATCAATATTCTCAATTATGAACTCCTTTAGGGCCTCAAGCATGATTTCTTCAGGAATATTTTTCTTAATAATTACCCCTTGGGCTTCACTCATCAAAACAAAATCAAGACCCTTCTCTGTAGTCTTTTTATCCATTTTCATATAATCAATCAGCTTTTTTTTATCTGCTCGGATCTGCGTTCTCAATTCAAGCTTTTCTAATAATGATTTTACTCGTTCTTTTAATTCAGGAGAACATAAACCCAGTTTTTCAGAAATTTTCAGCGAATAGATTAAGCCAATCCCGACAGCTTCCCCGTGAGGAATTTTGAAGCGATAAAACGATTCCAGAGCATGGCCTAAAGTGTGACCGAGATTTAACCTTTTCCTCAAACCTGTTTCATAGGGATCTTTTTCGACTATTTCCTTTTTGACCTGAATAGCTCTATAAATTACCTCGTCGATGGTTTCGAGATCAAGTCTTCTGATCATCTCTGTTTTCTCTTCGATTAAATGAAAAAGCTTTGAGTCTCCTATAAGTCCAACTTTAATCGCTTCGACAAGACCGCAGGCCAGCTGCTTTTTATCAAGCGAGTGGAGAAAAAGAGGATCGATAAAAACTTTATCAGCCGGGCTGAAGGTACCAATAGCATTCTTTATCGAGCGAAAATTAAGCCCATTTTTTCCGCCCAGGCTTGAATCAATCATGGCTAGGAGCGTTGAAGGAATATGATAATGCTTTATGCCCCTTAAGATAGTTGAAGATATAAATCCACAGAGATCTCCTATCACTCCGCCACCAATTGAAATTAGGATTGAATCCCTTTTGACGTTATGGGCAATCAGCCATTGCCAGATTTTTTCTGCCTGGCTTAGATTTTTGCTCCTGTCCTTTCCTGGTACAAGATAGTATAAGGGGAAAATTCGCTGAAGATATGGCTTATTTATTTGATAAACTTTTTTATCACAAACCAAAAAAATCTTATGAGCTGAATCCGGACCGACGATCTTTTCAGGGGAGGATAATAGAAATCTATTAAAGATTATTAGAGATTTCCTTTCGCCCAATTTGACTTCAAGTTGTCTTGTTTCCGCTTTCAGGATGTCCATTATTTTTTGGATGGCTTCAACTATACTCAGATTATCAATTTTAATTTTATTCGGCAATTGTTCGTAGAGAGGTTCTCTTTTTCTATAAAGATCAATAAATCTTTCTTTGTTCGAAAGATTAACTAATGGTCTGAGAAAACTATTTTTAACTCTTTCCCAGAGAAGTTCAGGCTCTCCCATAAGGGTAATGATTATCCCTTTTTTTGTTAATAGATTTAAATTTCTTTTATTAAGTAAAGTTTTACCTCCGGTAGAAATAACCAAGTTTTCATTCTCTTGTGCAAGTTTTTTAATAACCTCAGCTTCTAATTGTCTGAAATAATTTTCTCCATATTTATTAAATATTGCCGAAATAGAAAGTCCTTGGCTTTTTTCAATCAGCTCATCAGTATCAACGTGTGTCAAAGAAAGTTTCTTAGCCAGCAATCGGCCAAGAGTCGTTTTTCCTGTTCCCATGAATCCGGTAAGAACGATGTTCATTCTTCTATTCTCCAGTTTACAGAAGGTATTTTCTCGAGATAGGCTCTCCAGTTTCTTTTCACTTCTTCCAGAGAATCCCCTCCGAACTTCTCTAAAAAAAGATTCGCTATTTCCAGCGCTAAAACATTTTCAGCCACAATTCCGGCCGCTGGAACAATACAGGTGTCTCCTCTTAACACCGGCGCTAACGAGGGCTTAATATTTCTAAGATCAACTGAAGCCACTTTTTGACGTAGTGATGGGGGTGGTTTAACAGTGAGTCTGATGAGGATATCCTGTCCGTTAGAGATGCCCCCCTCTATTCCGCCAGCTTTATTGCTCCCCCGTATGATCTTGCGCTTATTGACAATAATTGGGTCATTATTTAAGGAGCCAAGATACTGGGGTGCGCCGAGCTGGAGACCCTTAACTCCTGGTATCGAGAGCAGAGCACCGCCTATTTTAAATTCCAGCCTCCGATCATAATGAACATGAGATCCAAGACCTACCGGCAACCCCCTGATCAGGACTTCAGTTTCTCCACCTATAGTATCACCAGCGGCCATGGCTTCTTTTATCTTCTCAATCATTAATTTTTCTGTTTCTTTTTCTACACAATAAATAGAGGAAAGAAATCTTTTTTCTTTTATGAATTCGAACGAATATGATTTCTGATTTCTTATTTCACCAATACTAACAGTATGAGACACAAAATCTATTTTGAAATGAAGAAGAAAGGTTTTGGCTATCACCCCTAGAGCCACCCTGATACTGGTTTCCCTGGCACTAGCCCTTTCAGCAATCAGGTGAATATTCTGAAAGCCGTATTTCAGACAGCCGGCCAGATCAACATGTCCGGGCCTGGGCGAATAATCTTCGATCTCCTTTACCTCCTTATTTTTTATTCTTATGGCTATTGGTGCCCCTGTAGTCACTTGATTTCTTAAGCCACTAAGTATCTCAAAAGACTCATTTTCTATCTTCTGCCTCTCGCTTCTTCCAAAGTGACGACTCCTATGTTTTAATTCCTCGGAAATTTTCTCCGGGTAGATCCTGACCCCCGCTACCATCCCTTCGAGTATTCCCACTAAAGAATCCCCATGGGATTCACCGGCTGTAAGATATCTAAGCATCCCCTCCCTCCTTATGATTTAGTTACTGTGATTGTTAAATATATATTTTTTTCTCAAATTTTTCTCCTGACGTTAAAATTTGTCTGATGATTTATAAATAGAATTGTAAATTCTCTGCCAATCTTTAAATTCTGTCTTCAAGTCTGTCCAGATCTCAAGAGATTTAATTGCCTGAAAAATAAGCATCTCTACGCCATTTTTTATTTCAGCTCCGAAGGACTGACCTATTTTCAGGAAAGGCGTTAGCTCTGGCTTATAAACAAGATCCATAAAAACTTTACCCTGAAGAGAATAGGTTGGTTTCAAAGGAAAAGAATCAGAGAAGCCCTCCATCCCGAGGGGAGTGGTATTAACAACAAAATCTATTCCTTTGAGTGTTTCCAGAATATAATCATCCTCCCATTCCTTTATTTCTAAATTCTTCATGTATCCGAAATCTTCCTGCAATTTTTCCCTTCTTCTGGCCGATCTTTCGACCAGAAAGACCTTCTGATAATTCAACTGAGAAATGGAATATAGCACAGCGCGAGCTGCACCACCGCCACCAAAAATCAACACGTTTCTCAGCCTATCCTTAAATTCCTTAATCGATTCAGAGAAGCCATAATAATCTGTGTTATAACCACGTAATTTATCGTTGACTTTATGTATAGTGTTTACAGCCCTGATCCGTTTGGCTGGCGGGTCAAGCCAGTCCAGCAAATCACATACTTTTTCTTTGAAAGGGAGAGTCACATTGATTCCGACTATTTGCGCTTGCCTTAAAAAATTAATGAATGTTTCTAAATCTTCCGGCGGCAATTCAAAGGCCTCATAAACGAAGCCTAAATTCATCATATTAAATATTTCATTAAATAGCCTGGGCGAGATTGAATGCTTCAGAGGATGACCAATTATTCCGAATCTCATTTTGATTCCCTTCCGGTTTATCAATAATTTTTACAGAGGGATGAAAGATCTTTCATAAAATCAGGATAAGAAAGGTGGATGCAGTTGAAATCTTCTATCCAGGTTTCGCCTCGAGTAATTAGCGAGGCTACTGCCAACATCATGGCTATTCTGTGGTCCCCGAAGCTGCTTACCTTGCTGCCTTTCAAAAGTGTTGGTCCCTCAATGACCATGCCGTCTTGGAGCTCCTCTATCTTAGCTTCCATTTTTTTTAAATTTTCGCACACTGCCTTGATGCGATCACTTTCTTTATGCCTCAATTCACCGGCACCGGTGATCCTGGTGACTCCTTCGGCCTGGGTGGCCAGCAGAGCAATGAGTGGAATCTCGTCAATCAGAGAAGGCATCTCCTCCTGAGTTACTTCTGTGGCTCTTAAAGAGCTCGATTCTATCTCGAGATCAGCGACAATTTCCCTGGCCTGCTCTTCGATTTTCAGGACAGAAATCCTGGCTCCCATTCTTTGGAGGACTCTTATAAATCCGGTCCTCGTCGGATTATAACCAACTTCTTTCACTATCAGGTGCGATCCAGGGGTGACAACTGCGGCTCCTATCAAAAAAGCAGCTGAGGAGATATCTCCTGGAACCGTAATTTCCCCACCTTCGATTTGAGAGCCTCCATCTAAAGTAATTATATTATCCTGAACTTGAAGGTTGACCCCGAACCATTCAAGCATTTTTTCCAAATGGTCCCTCGTTTTTATTTTTTCCCTGATAACTGTTTTTCCTTCGGCTGACAAGGCGGCCAGAATAATAGCCGATTTTACCTGAGCGCTGGGAACATTGAGCTCAAGATCAAGACTATGAAGTTGATTACCTTTTATGGAAACTGGTAGAAATGAATCATTTTCCCGGCCAAAAATGATTGCACCCATTTTTCTCAGGGGTTCGATAACTCTTTTCATTGGCCTTCGCTTCAGGGAATCATCGCCATCAATTACCGAAAAGAATTTTTGTCCGCTGAGAATTCCCGTAAGCAATCTGGCGGTAGTACCTGAATTTCCACAATAAAGAATGTCTTTCGATTCTTTCAGGTGGCCAGGCTTTATAACGATCTCGCCGGGGCTTACGGCCAGGTCTTTTCCGAGTTTTCTGAGGCAATCAACAGTTGAGAGCGTATCACCTGAGATAAGAGGATTATTTATTTTTATTCCTTTCTTAGATATTGCACCCACCATCAAAGCTCGGTGGGTAATAGACTTATCCGGAGGTGGAATTATTTCTCCGATCAAATTTTGGCCATTAGAAAACGGCATTTTCATAGATCTTTCTCCTTTTTTCTGCTTCTCGATTTATAAGCTCGATAATTCTGAAAATTTCATCTGTTTCCATCTGCTCCTGAAACCTATCGAGTTCATGGATGATTTTTTTAATATTTTTAATAATATTATTCTTATTTGTCAGAATAATGTCGGAACCAACTCTTGAGGGTGTCAGAGCCAGGCGGGTCGACCCCAGAAATCCGGTAGAAATGAAATAATCAACTAATCTGTTCCGACGATAATGCTTTAGATAAATTGAAAAAAGAATAATAGAAATAATATAAGGTAAATGACTGGTAACAGCAGCCAAGAAATCATGATGAGCTGGTTCTATTTCTATCGGCACAGCGCCAATCTTATTAAGGATTTTTTCAATTACCGGTTTTCCCTGTTTTGAATAGTGATGAGGAAAACAGAGAAAAAATGGTTTGCCTGAAAAAAGTTCAGCTTGCCATGCCTTTTCACCCGCTCTCACTGTGCCGGCCATAGGATGCCCTCCAATAAGTATCTTTTTTGGATATTTTTTCATTTCTCTGACTATCTCACCTTTAGTGCTCCCAGTATCGAGTAAAATCTTTTTTTCTTCTAAAATTGGTGCAATCTCAGTTATCAGCTGTTGAATCTCTTTGATTGGTGTCGACAGAATGATAATATCAGACTGCCTGACTCCAGCTTCGATATCGTCCAGATATTCATCCAGAACTTGAGAATAGACTTTCTTATATTGCTTATCCTTCCCATAAATAGCGGCAGCCACCTTGCTTTTCCTTAAGGCTAAAGCCAGAGAGCACCCAATCTGACCAAGACCGATAATAAAAAAATGATATTTCATATCTCTCTCCCACAAATTGAACAGAGGCTCCTTATTTCCTCAATAAGTTTTGAGAACATTTTAAAATCAAGAGTCTGAGATCCATCGCTCAGGGCGGACTGTGGATCTTTATGGACCTCCACTATTAGTCCATCAGCGCCAGCCACGAGCGCAGCTTTGGCTACCGGAGTGACCAGATCTCTAATTCCTGTTCCATGGCTGGGATCAGCAATGACAGGCAGATGGGAGAGCTTTTTAATCAGGGGAATGGCCGAAACGTCGAAGGTATTCCGGGTATATTTTTCAAATGTTCTTATGCCTCTTTCACATAAAATGACTCTGTTATTTCCAGTAGATAAAATATACTCCGCAGACATCAGTAGTTCTTCAATTGTGGCCATTAAGCCACGCTTGAGCAAAACTGGCTTATCCGTCTTCCCAACAGCCTGAAGGAGGGAATAATTCTGCATGTTCCTAGCGCCAATTTGAAGGATATCAGCAACCTGACTGACTTTTTCCACATCCTCAGAAGACATTACTTCTGTCACCACGGCCAACCCCGTTTCTCTCTTTGCCTCCTCGAGATATTCGAGGCCTTTTTCTTTCAATCCTTGAAAGGAATAAGGTGAGGTTCTGGGTTTATAAGCCCCTCCTCTTAAAATCCTCACGCCCTTTTCTTTTAGAAACCAGGCTATTTCTTTAATCTGCTCTTTCCCCTCGATGGCACATGGACCGGCCATTAAAGCTATTTTTGTTCCCCCAATTTCTAAACCATTAATTTTAATTATGGTATCTTCGTTTTTAAATTCTCTGCTAGCTAATTTAAAGGGACTCAAAATACGGACAACTTTTTCAACCTCAGGCAGTACTTCAAAATATTCTGGTTCAACGTTAACCCGGCCAATTACTCCTATAACTGTTCTTTCTCTGCCTTTGCTTAAATTGGGTTTAAGGCCCAGCTCTCTGATTTTTGTTAAAACCTGGGAGACAGATTTGACTGAAGCTTTTGGTTTCATTACTATAATCATTCCTGTCCTCCTGAAAGATCTGGTCTTAAAATTCTTGTCCGACCGAGATACTGATGTCTGATTTCTTCAGGTTTTAAATCTGTGTAAGCCAGAACGAGTGCTCTGATGACTTTTTTCATGGCTCCAGGAACGTCAATTTCTTTAGCACAGAGAGCTGGAACATAATTCAGACCAATTTCCCTTAAAGCATAGGCTGGAAATTCCTTATTTATATCAGGTGTCACCGTAAAAAACACGGCCACGATATCCTGTTTTTCCAGATTATTAGCCAGAATTATTTGCTGAATCAGCTCAATGGTCCTATTAAGGATTTCATTTTTATTATTTTTCTTGATTCGAATGGCTCCCCTGATTCCTCTTAATCTGGATTTTGTTCTCATAAAGCACCTCTCATCGCCTTCAAAAATGCTTTAACCTCTTTAATACTGAAATTTTTTTCCCGGCCCATCATGATTTTAATTATGGCACTTCCTACGATCACCCCATCCACATCCCTGGCTATTTGGGCTGCCTGAGATGGGGTGGAAATGCCAAATCCAGCATAAAGAGGTTTGTTGGTAATGGATTTAACTCTATTTATTGTTTCGCTGAGTTCAGGTGCAATCTGATTTCTGACGCCGGTAACTCCGAAAACCGAAACTAGATATATAAATCCTTCGGAATTTCTGGAGATAAGTTTAATTCTTTTACCGTCTGTTGATGGGGCGATCATGTTTATCACCGCAATGTTTCTCTTTTTAAAATAATTACGGAGGAAGCCAGATTCTTCCACTGGCAAATCGGGAAATAGGATTCCGGATATATTTTCCTCTCTCATAAAATCAGCAAATCGATCGAAGCCATATTGATAAACTGGATTTAAATAGCTCATGATTACAACGGGAACTTCTAAATTTTTCCTGAATTCCTTGAAGAAAGAGATAAACTTGGAAAGCTTAAAACCTTTTTTTAGAACCCAAGCTGAAGAATGCTGGATAAACTTTCCATCAGCAATCGGGTCAGAAAAAGGGAGACCAATTTCTACCAGGTCAGCACCCGACTGTTGGGCTGCAATCAGCAAGTCAGCAAAATCTCTTTCTGTGGGATAAAAAGCAGTGAAAAAGGGAATGAGAGCTTTCTTGCCTCGTTGCCTGATTCCCTCAGTTATTGCTTCAAGTCTTTGCATCTTTTAACCTCGTTAATGGCAATGTCTTTATCTCCTCTTCCAGATAAATTAACTATGACAATTTCTCCTTTTTTAAATCCCTCAAATTTCTTTACCCAGGCTACAGCATGTGAAGATTCCAATGACGGTATAATCCCTTCCCATCTGGCCAGATCATTAAAAGCTTCAAGAGCCAGCTGGTCATCTACACCCTCCACAAGTATTTTTCCTGCCTTCATCAGATAAACCAGCTCCGGTCCGACACCAGGATAGTCAAGCCCGGCGGAGATCGAATAGGAATCTAATATCTGACCCTCTTCATCTTGAAGAACATAAGTGTAAGCCCCATGAAAAATACCCGGCTTTCCTTTGAGCAGGGACAAGGCATGAAAAGAAGTGTTCTGACCCTTCCCGGCCGCTTCTACACCTATCTTCTTAACTCCTTTTTCTTTTAAAAATGGATGAAATAGACCAATTGAATTTGAGCCTCCGCCGATGCAGGCAACCAGATAGTCCGGCAGCTGCCCTTCTTTTTTCTTTATTTGCTTTTTAACTTCTTTCCCTATAATTGACTGAAATTCTCTGACCATTAGGGGATAGGGATGGGGACCAACGGCCGAACCAAGCAGATAATGACTTGTCCGAATATTTGTCACCCAATCTCTCATGGCTTCATTGGTAGCATCTTTAAGGGTTTTTGAACCAGAAGTCACTTTAATAACCTCAGCTCCCAGAAGACGCATCTTGGAAAGGTTTAGAGCCTGCCTTTTCATGTCAGCTTCGCCCATATAAATGGTGCATTCCAGACCAAAGAGGGCGGCCACCGTAGCTACGGCAATTCCGTGCTGTCCAGCTCCGGTTTCAGCAATTAAACTTTTTTTCCCTAATCTTTTGGCCAGGAGAGCCTGGCCGAGGCAATTGGTGATTTTATGGGCTCCCGTAGGGTTAAGATCTTCTCGCTTTAAATACAATTTTACTCCATAGATCTCGCTAAGATTTTCTGCATAAAACAAAGGTGTGGGTCGGCCGCAATAATTTTCGAGATAGTAACTAAATTCTTTTCTAAAGGCTGGATCCCTGCGTGCAGCATAAAACTCTCTTTCGAGTTCAATCAAAGGTCCCATCAAGGTTTCGGGGACAAAACGACCCCCGAATTTGCCGAACTTGCCAGCTGATAATTCCATTTTTTGATCCTCCAGATAAATTCTCGAAGCTTTTCCGGGTCCTTTTTGCCCGGATGAATTTCTATCCCTGAACAAGCGTCAACGCCAAAAGGAGAGACTTTTTCTAAAACTTGCTCCACATTTTCAGGATTTAATCCGCCGCCAAGCAAAAATTTGCCATATCTTTTGGCCCTGAGGGCTATCTCCAAATCAAATGGCTGCCCTTTAATTTTTGAATCAAGGATAAAGAAATCAAATCCTGAATGGGCAATGATTTCCAGGTCTAGAAGTTCGGCTACTCTAAAAGCTTTTATTCCCTTGCCATCAAAACTTCTCACATAATCTACCGATTCATCTCCGTGAAATTGCAATAAATGAAGCCCCAGTGCGCTGTCAATTTTTTTAACTGAGTCCACAGCTTCATTAACGAACACACCGACTTTGATTATGAATGGCGGAAGATGACTTATTATAAACCTGGCTTTCTCCACGGTTATTTTTCGCGGACTTTCAGAAAAAATAAATCCTAGGGCATCAGCTCCGAGTTCCACAGCCAGAAGGGCGTCTTCCAGATTGGTCAGGCCACAAATTTTTATTCTGGTCATTCCCGCAGTGCTTCCAATAATTTCATTATTCTTTCTTCAATCCTATCGGACTCCATAAAATAACTTCCAATAAGGAAACCGTCGGCTCCGGCCTTTTTGAATCTTTTTAAATCTTCCGGAGTCTTTAAGCCGCTTTCAATAATCCTTATTTCTCCAATGTTTTTTTCCTTTAAAAGAGCAAGGATTCTCTCCCCATGGGATAAGTCGATTTTTAATGAGGTAAGATCTCGGTTATTAATGCCGATAATCTTTACCGGCAACTCTGATATTTTTTTGATATCTTCTTCAGCATGAATTTCCACCAGCGGCTCCATTTGAAGCTCCTGGCATTTTTCTAGCAGGCAGGTCAATTTTCTTTTATCTACCAGAGTGGCTATCAACAGTACACTATCAGCCCCATTATTCCTGGCTTGAATTATCTGAGACTCGTGAATAATAAAACCTTTCTGTATTACCGGTATGGAAACAGCGCTCTTAATTTTCTTCAAATCATCAGCCGTGGTTAAAAAATACTTTTCCTCAACCACTACCGAAATGGCTGAAAAGCCATTGGCTTCATATTGCCGAGCCAGTTGTTCAGGCTGCCATTTGGTATCAAATATTCTGGTGGGCGTGGCTCTCTTGAATTCACCAATAATGCCATTACCCTTTTTCAGATAGCTGAAAAGAGAAAGAGGTTTTTCCTTTCTCTGAAGAATTTCTTCTTTCATTTGCTGAGCTTCAATTTGTTCTTTAATTCTTTCAAGAAAATTCATTCAGCCCTCCTGATGAAACTTTATGAAGGCTTCAAGCTTTTGTCTGGCTCTTCCCGAATCGATTGAGTCCCTGGCTAATTCTATGCCTTCCTTCAAATCGGCAGCTTTGCCGGAAACAAAAATAGCTGCGCCGGCGTTAATAAGAACGGAATCTCGGTAAGCCGAATCCTCGCCTTGCAGGACACTGAATAGAATATCGAGATTCTCCTCGAGGGATAGTGCTTTGATACTGACTTGCCTCATTTTAATTCCGTAATCTTCGGGAACTATCTCTATTTCCTTTATCTCATCTTTCTCTAACAAAATGCCGGCAGTTGGGGCTGAAATAGAAATTTCATCAAGGCCATCCAGAGAATGAACCAGGAGATATCTTTCGCCTCCAAGTTTTCTAAGTACCTCCGCTACCTTTTTCATGACATTTTCACAAAAAAAGCCGATTAACTGTCTTTTAATTCCAGCTGGATTAATCAACGGCCCTAAAAGATTAAAAATTGTTCTCACGCCTATCTCTTTTCTTATTGGCTGAACATTTTTCATCGAAGGATGAAAATAGGGAGCATAGATAAAGCCCAGGCCCAATTCGGCAACTGATTGTCTTATCTTGGAAGGAGAATCAGGAAGTCTGATTCCCAATCCTTCTACGAGATCAGCGCTACCGCATTGGCTGGAAATCGCCCGGTTTCCATGTTTGGCCACCTTGACCCCTGCGGCCGCAACGACAAAAGCCGAGATGGTGGAGATATTGAAGGTAAATTTTCCATCTCCTCCAGTCCCACATAGATCTATAACCCCTTCTTCGCTTAACTCAATTTTGGTGGCCTTTTCTCTCAGAGCCGTTACAAACGAAAAGATTTCGTCCGGCGTTTCTCCTTTCATCCTCAAACTGATGAGAAAAGCCGAAATCTGGGCTGGGGTGGCCATGCCTTCGATCATTTCCAACACTGAAGCCCTAGCCAAAGAAAGGTCAAGGTCATGTCCATCACATAGTTTTTTTATAGCCTGTTCAATCATTTTTGGCTTCCCAATTCGAGAAAGTTTTTTATTATTTTTATGCCTTCTCTGGTTAAAAACGACTCAGGATGAAATTGGACTCCTTCGGTTGCTGTCCCTTTTAACCTGATCCCCATTATTTCGCCTTCTGCAGTATAAGCGGATACTTCTATTTCCTCAGGAAGATTTTCTTCAGAAACAATGAGAGAATGATATCTGGTAGCTTCAAAAGGATTGGGAATATCGTAAAAAATGGACTGCTCGTCATGATAAATCTCGGAAGTAAGGCCATGCATTACCTTTCCAGCCGGAACAACATGGCCTCCAAAGGCCTGGGCAATACATTGATGTCCCAGACAGACGCCAAGGATAGGAATTTTGCCAGTGAAGTACCTGATTATTTCTATACACTCTGCAGCTTCCTCTGGCTTACCCGGTCCAGGAGAGATAACAATATAATGTGGCGCTAGGGATTTGACCTCCTGAAGGGTGAGATTGTTTCTTCGACGGACGATAACATCTTCTGTCAGGGTCTTGAACATTTGAAAGAGGTTATAAACAAAGGAATCGAAATTATCTATGATTAAAATCATCTTTTAAAACCCTCCTTCTTCGGCCAGCTTTATCGCCTCGTACATGCCTTTTATTTTGTTCTGAATTTCGTAATATTCATTTTGGGGTTTAGAGCCATAAACAATGCCCGCGCCGCCCTGAAGGAAAAACCCCCCTTTTTTATAGATAATCATTCTTATGCCAATACATAGATCGACATTGCCATTGAAGGCAAAATATCCAACAACTCCGCCATAAGGTCCTCTTTCTACCGGTTCAAGCTGGTCAATTATCTCCATGGCTCTGAGCTTGGGGGCTCCGGTAACCGTGCCTGCCGGAAAGGTCGCTTGAAGAATGTCAAAAAAAGTTTTATTGGGACTGAGTTTTCCTCCAACCTGGGAAACGATGTGCATAACATGTGAATACTTTTCTATCGACATCTTTTCTGAAATCTGAATGCTCCCAGGTAGGCATATTTTCCCCAGGTCATTTCTGGCCAGATCAATCAAAATGATATGCTCGGCTCTCTCTTTCTGATCATTAATCAATTGCTGTTCTAATTGGAAATCTTCTTCTTTAGTTTTGCCTCTTCTTCTTGTCCCAGCTATGGGCCGGATGGATACAGTATCTTTTTCAACTTTAACGTGAGATTCTGGAGAAGAACCTATGATTTGGAACTCGTCGAAATCAAAATAGAACATATAAGGAGAGGGATTAAGAATTCTCAGAGCCCGATAAATATTAAAAGGTGCAGCCGAAGTTCTTCCTTTGAATTTTATAGATAAAACTACCTGAAAAATATCACCTGCTTTTATAAAATTCTTCGCTTCGATGACTCTATTTATAAATTCCTCTTCAGAAAGACTGGAACTCAGCGAGGAATCAAAATATCGGCTGGAATCCCTTCTTTTATTTCCCAAGCTTCGTCCAGAAGTCAGGGCAAGCTTAATTGAGGCGATAGTTTCTTCGATATCTTCTTCGGTTAGCTCATTACCTCCCACCAATATTTTCCCGATATGTTTCACATGATCAAAGACCAGTAGTTTATTAACTTTAAACAGATATAATTGGGGGAACAGGCTCCTTTGCTTTTTAAAATTGATCTCATCAAAAAAGCGGACAAACTCATAGCTAATGTAGCCAGCCCAGCCACCAGCGAAGGCTAGCTCTTCAGGGGTTTGATAACATCTCTCTTTCAGGATAGAATCTAAAATCGTTTTAATATTATCTCTATTTATGGCTATCTCTCTTCCACCTGTCCTTAAACTATTTCCATCAACGACAATCTTTTCCTCAGGATCTATTCCAATAAATGAATACCTACCCAACTTCTCTCCCTTCTCCACACTTTCCAGGAGAAAAACAGCGCCTTTTTTTCTTAAACGGAGATAGGCGGAAACAGGGGTAACTAAATCAAGCGGAAGCTCCTCCCAGCCAACCATTCTATTGTCAAACCTTCTTAGCTCCATTTTTTCCTCCAAAAAAAACCCACCTGCTTTTGCTCGCAGGTGGGTCTTTTGATTTCCTATCTTGGAGGGTCTTGAGGCTTAAGGAAATCTTAGAGACCCACCCTCTGGGCGTACCAGTACCAGTAGTACCAGAGGGGGTGGATCTTCTTCATATCCTTAAGCCTGTTACACATTTCGCCGTAATTATAGCCGGAGAAAAAAATTTGTCAAGACCATTATCAATTTAACTTAAAAGGAACAAAATAGTCCTGGAGACAGAAATGGACTGGAAATCAGTAATGAGAAAAAAGCAGGTAAAATGGAAAGCAACGAGGAGAAAAATCGCTCCTGCCTATCTCTTCAGCCTGAGCTTGTGATTCGTTCTTCATAACTAGCTGATCTGGAAAGATACGATCATCTTTTATCTCGGCAAATTATAAAACTGAAATTAGTCTAGGCTGTTTTTTTACACGATGTCTCGCCAGGATATCCTTTGTCACCTCTCTATACGTGTGGGGTGTTGTCAAAACGTTTTGTCTAACCGCTGGAGTCAGCTCTCTTTTGACTTCTTTGAACTGGGCATATACTTGGGTGTTTCTTCCTTTATCTGTTTCCTTAGGTTTATGAGCTTATTCAGAGAACACTGAAACTTCGCCTTTATCTTATTAGTCTGCAAAGTTTATTTGCTGCCAATTTGAAATTTTTTATTATAATATTTTTGGATTACAAAAGAGAGCCTTTTTAAGTTTTAAATCTGGAAAGTGGAATTTATCTTGGAAATTGAAAAAAATTTAATTCATTAGCATAGGAAAGGGGAAAATGAATTTGAAAAAAAATCAACGTTTTCTATCATGGAGCTGGATTCTTTTATTTCTTGCTTTATTTTTCTCTTTTTTACCTTCCTTCCTTTCTCAAGCCAGTCACAGAGGGCAAGCAAATGAGGCTTGTACGAGTGCCGTCATTGCTGGCTGGGCTACACCGGACGGTCGCCCCATTCTCTGGAAGAATCGAGATATTGATGTCGCTGATAATAAGATTGTTTTTCTCCAGGAAGGTCCGCTGAAAGCCCTGGCTCTGGTCAATGCAGATAGCACAGCTTCTATCTGGATGGGTGTCAACGAGGCCGGTCTGGCTATCATCAATACATCCTCTGAAGACCTGGAGGGCTCATCGAGCACTCAGAATGGTTCCTTTCAGAAAAAGTCCCTTCTTAATTGCCGGACGGTCGATGAATTTGAAGAATTATTGCGCCAGACCAATTCTTCGGGTCGAGCGACAAAGGCTAATTATGGCGTTATTGATGCGACGGGTGCTGCCGCCTATTTTGAAACCGGTAATCATGTCTACACCCGATTTGATGTCAGCAGCTCAGGTTTTCTTATCCGAACAAATTTTGCCTTTACGGGCGATGGCACAGGCACAGGAAGATTTCGCTATGAGCGAGCTTATCAGTTGATCGGTGAAGCCATCTCGAGTCGAGCTATCTCCCCTGAATTTATTTTGCGCCACGTTGCCCGGGACCTGGTCAATGATATTCTCAACCCTTACCCTCTGCCTTATCCTTATGGTCAGGATGGCCTGCCTGCTGGTTTTATCCGAACGGCCAATTCCATTAACAGGTACCGGACACGGTCGGCTGTCGTTTTTCAGGGAGTTAAGGCGGGAGAGGACCCAAAAATGATAACCATGTGGGTAATGCTGGGAGAACCTGTTTGCACCATAGCTCTTCCCCTCTGGCTTATGGCGGAAAAAGTGCCGCCGGAGCTCGATGGTTTAACCACAGCCGCCTTTTGTGATGCTGCTCTGATTAAAAAAGACTTATGTTATCCTTTGAGGACAAGCCCGGAATATCTTAATACAGCTGTCCTTGATGATGGTCGGGGAGGTGGTCTTTTTTCCTATACTTTTGCCCTTGAAGATTGGGTTTTCAGAAAAACTCAAGAGATTCTGGCTCGATGGCGACAGGAAAAACCGACCTCCTCTCAAATTAGCCTGTTCCAGAATGAGATAGCCTCGGTGGCCTATGCCTGCTTCTTAGCCTGCAGCAAGCCCAATGATGCTCTGCCTGCTCCCCGTAATTTTTCTGTCAGGGCAGGTGAAAATCGATCTCTCTTTATGAAAGAAACTGTTCATTTTCTTTCCTGGGAGCCACCTGCAGGGTCCATTTCTCCCGCAGGTTACAGAATTTATGATGTTTCCAGGGGTGAAAGGCAGCTTCTGGCGGAATTGAAGGCAACCAGCTTATATTACTGGAGGCGCAATATAGATCCGACGAGGAGCTATATCTATGCGGTTTTAGCCGTGGATAGCCAGGGAAGAGAAGGTAATCCGGCAGTTGTCAGAATCCCTGGAGGTACCCTTGTTCTCAGCCCGTCCTGGGAAATATCAGGTGCTCTGAGCCGTTGATTTGTCTTAACAAAGCTGGCCAGAAAATCAGCTAATTGTAAAAGTGTGGGTCTGTGATTTTTTATTGATGATTTAATCTATTCTGTAGGTAATTTCCTGAGGGAAAAATTGATCAAAAATTTAACGATTTTTAATATTTTTTAAAGAAAAATAAAGCAGATTAAAAAAGGCTGGTGTACAAAATAGTTCACAATTTGATCTAAAGGTGTGAGCCATCATAAACTCTCTTTTTAAGACTAAAAACTTTAAGAAAGTAGGTTTTCAGCTACGATGGCTCGAAAGGATTATAAGGCATTTTTGGTAAAATGGCTAACAAGATTTTTGCTGGAGGATGATCCGATAAAAGCGACGTTGGAGTGGTTGTTGGCGGAGCTGATGAAGGTCGAGGCGGAGGCGAAGGTAGGGGCTCCGAAGGGTAAGCAGAGTAAGGAGAGGAAGATTTATTTTTCTGGCCACCGGATGCGGAGGCTGCAAACTCGGGTAGGGACGATATAATTAGTGGTGTCGAAGGTAAGAAAAGATGGTTATATATCGCTTTTTGTTGTGAGAAGGAAGCGCTCGGAGGTGGCGTTATTGAGTCTGGTTGAGGAAACTTTCGTGAATGGGGTTTTAAGAGGAAGATAGAGCGGCTGGCGAAGAGTCTTGTGATAGTGGGTCTTCAGCTTCGGACACTTGTCAATAATTTTGTGTCTGATCATAGAACTTGAGGTTAAAAAGTTGTTGGATTTCATAGGCCCTGGACTTTATTACCGGCAATGGATTTTTCCATTTTCCCTGTTTTAGCCTC
>Ga0080004_1231119_pt1 | contig 111612 bp, 106 predicted proteins | sample WasSprMetagenome_FD_69207 | JGI IMG/M metagenome (GOLD analysis project Ga0080004, IMG submission 69207) | Sulfidic aquatic microbial communities from Washburn Spring, Yellowstone National Park, USA - WS (SPADES assembly) (version 2) | ecosystem: Environmental > Aquatic > Thermal springs > Hot...
GCGGAAATGATTCTAAAATCAATAATGATGAACGAATGGTAATAGAAAAGTTAAAGCAAGAACTCATAGATAATACAATACCAATAATAAAGATGATAAAACATGCTTAAGTTTACAAAGCGTGGAGAGTTAATAGAAGAATTAATTAAGCCACAAAGAATTCTAGATTTATAATAAATAAAGCCATAAAGTAACAATATAAGAGGAACATCATTGATTATATCACTTAATTAGTGAATTACGATGTTTATGGCAACCTAATGTTGAATTCATCTACTAAGTTAGGCATGTATGTTTTTTAGTGTTTCATTTATGTATTTAGCTACCCGATCTGTTAATCCTGATATGTGGGCCTCCTCCTCAATTTTCTTGAGAATCTTTACATATATGAAACTATCTTCCTGACGTTTAGGAATAATCCATATTCTACCATTTTTTCCAACCTCAATATGCCCACTTAGTTTATTTTTTAGAGTTGTAAGCATAGATCCCTTTCTACCAATTACACGTGGAATTTTTGTCGGCTCTATCGTTATGATGAATCCCTTACTGATCTTCCCTAATCCTTGCTCCTTAACGGTTAAAGCAGCGTCTCTCGTCTTATCAAAAGCTACTACTTTAGCCTTAATAAAGTCACCAATATTTAGGTATTTAAGAATATTGTCTTTGAAAGGGTTTATAGGTTTTGAGAGAGCTTCCGATACTGTTAAAACACCTAAATATGGTGAGTTTATATCTACAGCCCACATGTTAGAGCCATAATCAATTATCTTACCAATAACCATATCTCCAACTTTAGGTACATAACATCCATGAATAGGTATAATATCAATTCTATTTCCTTTAATTTCAATTAGACCAACAGTATATGCATATATTTTATTTTCAACTTTGTATGTATTTAGTCCTGCTTGATAACCGTTTTCTGCAAGTAAGTCTCCTGGTATAACAATTTGTCTTGAAGTAAAATAGATAGGCATATCAACATCTATCCTCTGACTATTTGAACCTCAGCCTCGCCATGAGTTAATGAGTTTACTTTCTCAATAAATTCAACCTGCATTCCTGCAGGTATTTCAATTTCACCTTGCCACCCTCCATCGCTTAACCAATTAGATTTCTTTAATTCACCAAGTTTTGAAATTACTGGCTGTGCTCTAGAAGCATACTTTTGAGGTATTTTAACTCTAGCTATTACTTGCGCTATCTTAAGTGGTAAAATTGCTCTTAAAGCTTTTATAACTTCTATAGCCTGCTCCCTAGCATCTTTAAACGGATCTATCGAAATACGTGCCTCATTAATTGCTAGCTCAATTCTTGTTGGTGGATGTGGCAAATTTGTACGTGGATCTATACAATTCCTAGATATAAAGTCTACTATCTGCCTCCTCTTAGCATCTATAAGTTTTTGCCTCTGCTCAGCTGTTAATGAAACTTGCCCCTTCAACAATATTGTAGACGCTATTTTGCTTACATCTAATGTTTTAAAAACTTTCATCAGTGATTCTTCGGAAGCTTTAAGCCCCTTCTTGGCATCTCTATATATTTCATCAGAGATAAGGATTTCAGACAAACTTACTTTTTTACCCATTTTATAGTCGAATGCTTTATCTGGATCTACGATAAGTTCAAAGTGCTCACCTTGAGAGTCGTACTTTGCTATCACGTACCTATCTTTCATGGTTTAATTCAGCTCCGTCCTTCTCTTTTAACCTCCTCAATATATTTTTTAACAACTTCATGTGATAGTTTTTCAAACTTTCTAGTTGACGTCTTAACCACAGCCATTTCAATTCTTTCAGGCTCCACTCCTCCTTCAATTGCTTTATTTAATGTTTGAACAGCAAGCATAAGTGCATCATCAAGACTTAAATCATGTTTGTAATGTTTATCAAGATAGTCTGTTGCAACTTGTCCACCGACACCGATAGCGTATGCATAACTATCTACATAAGCTCCTCCAGGTTCTGTTCCAAAAAGTCTAGGTCCAGTTGAATCAACACCGCCAATTATAAATGATACTCCAAATGGTCTCACTCCAGCATGTTGCGTGTATGCTTGTTTAATATCGCATATCCACTTAGTTAAAAGCTCAACATCTATGGCTTCGCCATACGTTAAACGGTAACTCTGAGCATATATTCTAGCTTGATCAATAAGTACTCTAGCATCAAAAGCCAATCCAGCAAATGCAACACCTATATGCTCATCTATTTTATGTATTTTCTCCATCGAAGTTGGTGTTACTAACTGTGATGGTCTTCTCTTCTCAACAGCTAATATAACTCCTTCGGGGCAAAGAATACCTATGGTTGTCCATCCTTTCCTAACAGCTTCAAGCGCATATTCAACCTGAAATAATCTACCATCAGGTGAAAACACGGTTATTGCTCGATCATATCCCATAGTACTAGGACTAAACATGGTTTAAAACCATATTACTTTAATTCTTAAAATTTCTGTATATCTCCTCTTTTATAAATCTTTCCATAAGCAATAAATGTGATAATTTAAAATTTTATTTCATATTGATATTGGATGCTTTGTTAAGATTTAACTAATTATTTGGAAAGAGTAGATTTCATTTGAGATCATGGAGTTAGTGCAGCTTTCATATTAGCTTTCCAAGTTTTAGGAGGATGAGTCTTATAGAATAGTTAACATTTTAATTTTTCTAAATTTCTGGAGGACTTATACCTAGATAACATATTGCAAAAATTAATTATAAATAAATTAAAAAATACTAGTTTATGCCATGTTAGGTACTAATAGAATAAAATATTAATTACCATTCATCTGGAGTAATTCCTACTGCTAAGCATTTCGTTTACGAAATTCTAAAATATATAGGTTAATGGCGTATCATAGCTTAGTAAGCTCTAAAGGCTTAAGGTATAATGTGGAGTTAACCCATCATTCAACAAGAAACAAGATCCTCTCAATAACATTAAATCAGAAAATAGATAGAATATTTTAGTAGCATGCTGAAATAACTCATAAGATGTTTACTATAACCACCTAGGAAGCTAAAATTAACTTAAGAGTTATTATTAACTTGAAAGGACACCATTAAGTTAAGCTCGTAGGTTTAGAGCTTAACTCATACTGACTTGACAATACCAAGTAAGACGTTATTGATTTAAACTCATCCTCATGCATCACGATATGATATAATGTAAACATTATTTTATGCTTCATAAAACTAATTTAGATCAGCCTCAGTTACCCCAAGATTCTTCAACTCTCTGTATGCATGACTCTCCTCATTGGCAAATTAATTACTAGTTAAACTTTAAAAATTTAACTATCATTGTGTGTTGCAAAGAAATTTGTGAGGTCTAGGCTTAACTACACAATTAGTCTTGTAATTTTGACTTATACGCTCTTAAATAAGATTTTTATGGCTAGTTTTGTCATTCATTTATGGCCGTCTTTGATGCTGTTTGAGTGGAATGCTTACTCTAGGCTTTTCAGGATGGTTGGACGGGAAATGATGTTTTCTGCTGAGGGAATCTTGAATTGTGAAGAGCCATGGAAATTATGAGCAGGGGCTTAAGTATTACAAGTTAAGGTTTTAAAGAAGCTTATACTTAATCTAAGGAGAGCTAAACATATGAAGATGAATGAAGTTATCAAACTGAACGAAAATGTATGTGATGGCCGACTTTAGGAGAAAGAATGACAACAGCGAATTAAGAAACTTGGAAGAAGGCCTGGACATAGAGGCTTAAGAGGTGTGGACATGGACATGACGTTAGAATAACTGACTGTCTTCATTCTTGTTGAGAGGGGTAGCGGAGAAGATTATATTTTCTAGAGGAATATTGAAGCTGAAACCTAAAGATAATTAGGCATGTTTAGAGGGCTCAACAATACATGCAGACTTCTTTAATCTATCTTGGCCTAAGTGAAGCAGAATGTAGACATGGGGGCTATTAACCATTGATAATGGCTAAGGAAATGTCACATTAATGGATGTGGAAACAAAGCATCATTACTTAGGCTCCGGCTAGCTGTCCATGGGGATATATGTAGAGAAACTAAGCCTTTACCTAGCCTCCTTCAAAGCCTACAGGGGATGTAGAAGTATGAAGCTTATATTAGAAGCATATCCAACTGCTACTTAACCATTCATAAACTCCAAAGCTGTACTTAATATAGTAATCTAGGGAGAGTTTATGGATTGCTGGACAATTTCATTTCGTTTTGTAAACTTAAGCTTGCTGATTAACTTTTAGGTAAAGCTTAAGTTTACAAAGCCTTTCAATTGTGGACGTGGCAACTTAGGAATTCAGATGCAATATGTTAAGTTATCAAGTCTTTCAATTGTTAGAAAAAAATTTAAATATGTATCTGCTTAAGAGGAATGGTGATTATGTGAAGAAAGTTACTGTTGAAGAACTTTTAGCTAAAGCTTATAGACCATCTAAACTTGCTCCTATTTACCATAAGTTTTATGGAGGGAAAGTTCAAGTAATGGCTAAATGTATTATTAGAGATCTTTCAGATTTTGATATTTGGTATACACCGGGTGTAGCTGAGCCATGTAAAATCATAAGTAAGGATGTAGAGGCTTCTTTTGAGTATACAAGTAGATGGAATTATGTAGCTGTTGTAAGTGATGGAAGTAGAGTTCTCGGACTTGGAAATATAGGTGGTCTTGCCGGATTACCAGTTATGGAGGGAAAAGCATTACTGTTTAAGTATCTAGGCGGAGTGGATGCGTTCCCAATATGTCTTAGTACTCAGAATCCTGATGATATTGTTACAGCTTGCAAATGGATTGAGCCAACGTTTGGAGGCATAAATCTTGAGGATATAGAAAAGCCTAAGTGCTTCTACGTTCTTGAAAAAGCAAGGGAAAAACTAGAAATTCCTGTATGGCATGATGATCAACAAGGAACCGCGACTGTAGTTCTTGCAGGTGTTTTAAATGCGCTTAAGCTTGTAGGTAAGAAGATTAGTGAAGTAAGCATAACAATGGTTGGAGCTGGTGCTGCAAATATTAAATGTGCTGATGTGCTTGAGTTGGCAGGAGCTAAGCCAGGTAACATCATCATGGTTGATAGTAAAGGAACTTTAGGTCCCTGGAGGGAAGATATAATTGAAAAGGAGAATGATCCTTGGAAATGGAAATGGGCTCAGAAAAGCAATGCTGAAAGAAGGGAGGGAGGAATACCGGAGGCTATGAAAGGAGCTGACGTCTTAATAGCTGCATCACGTCCAGGTCCTGGTGTTATAAAGAAGGAATGGTTTACATTAATGAATACTGATGCTGTAGCATTTCTCTGCGCAAATCCTATTCCCGAAGCATGGCCTTGGGAGGCAAAAGAGGCAGGAGTAAAAATTGTTGGAACTGGTAGAAGTGACTTCCCAAATCAAATAAACAACTCTTTAGGATTTCCGGCAATATTTAGAGGTGTACTCGATGTGAGAGCTAAAACGGTAACAGATGAAATGTGTGTTGCTGCAGCGACAGAGCTTGCAAAATTTGCTGAAGAAAGAGGAATAAGTGAAGACAACATAGTGCCGAAAATGACTGAATGGGAAGTATATCCAAGAGTTGCTGTAGCATGTGCCTTAAAATCAATCGAGCAAGGAGTGGCTAGAATAAAGCCAAGTAGGCAAGAACTTTGGGAAAAAGCGGTTAAAATAATTAAAGAAGCGAGAGAAGCTGTAGAAGCGTTAGTAAAAGCTGGACTTATTAGACAGCCACCTCCCGAGGAGGAAATACTTAAAATCAAATAATATTTTTCTTAGATTACAGATAAAAATACGGGGATGTTTGTAACCTAATTGTTCTAGACCTCTACTTATCTATATTGGTAAGAGTTTATGAGCATGGCAACTTGAATAGTTATTGCTTAACTATAGTATTTTACATAACTTTCCTTACTGTTTCTTTAGTATATGTTGTGGTCAATTTGTTTGGGGCTTTGAGGATAGGATTATAGATTCAACATAAAAGCAGGCAGATACTAACATGGAAAACAGTAATGAAAGAGCTTTAGCGAAATATTGTAGTCAGGTTATAAGAATGCTTGACGTTCTTAAATGATGGCCCAATAATACTTCACCCATCATTAATTAATTCACGAACCTCTATAAAGTAAGCAGAGGAGAACTTAAATACTTTGAAATCATCTCTATAATAACAGGATTTGAAACAAAGTTTTAAATGAAAGCCTCTATGTTAATAATTAGTGAATATGAATATGCTTCTAGGTATTGTTGGTAAACCAAACACCGGTAAAAGTACTTTTTTTGCATCTGCAACACTAGCGCCTGCAAAGATAGCTCCTTATCCATTTACTACAATAAAGCCTAATAAGGGGATTGCCTATGTTAGGATTAAGTGTGTATGTAAAGAGTTTAATGTAGTTGATAACCCTAGAAATTCTAAATGTGTAAATGGAATAAGATATGTTCCAGTTGAGTTGCTTGATGTTGCAGGTCTTGTTCCAGGAGCTTGGCAGGGTAGAGGATTAGGAAATAAATTCCTTGATGATTTAAGACAAGCCGATGCTTTAATACATGTTATTGATACCTCTGGAGGTACAGATTTTGAAGGAAAGACTGTAGAAGTAGGAAGTCATGACCCTCTTGAAGATGTTAAGTTTCTTGAAAAAGAAATAGACACATGGTTTAGTCAAATATTGAAAAGAGATTGGGATAAAATTACTAGAATAGTTGATGTAGGAAAGGGTGAGGATTTAATTGATGTACTAACTCAAAGACTTAGTGGGCTATCTATAGAAAGGAAACACATAGTAGCAGCTATGAGAGCTCTTGAGCTAAGTAGTAAACCATCTTCATGGAGTGAGGAAGATATTTTTAATTTTGCGTCAACACTAAGAAAAATTTCAAAACCAATTATAATAGCAGCTAATAAAATGGATTTACCTAAAGCTGAGGAAAACTATAATCGTTTAATTAAAGAGCTTAAAGACTATATTATCGTACCCTGCTTTTCTGAGGGAGAATTGGCATTAAGAAGAGCTGCTGAAAAAGGGTTAATAAAGTATTTACCTGGAGAGCCTAGATTTGAAATAGTTGATGATAAGCTATTAACTGAAAAACAGAAATCTGCATTAAATTTTGTTAAGAATTATCTTAATAAATGGGGTTCAACAGGAGTTCAAGAAGTATTAGATAGAACTGTATTTAATGTTCTAAAGGCGATATCAGTATTTCCGGTTGAGGATCCTAATAAGCTCACAGACCATTTTGGTAGGGTGCTACCTGATGTTTTTTTAGTTCGAGAAGGTATAACTGTAAGAGAGTTTGCATACAAGATTCATAGTGAACTAGGAGATACATTTATATGCGCTATAGATGCACGGACAAAACAAAAACTGGGGGAAAACTATATCTTAAAGGATAAAGATGTAATAAAAATTGTTGCTGCAAAGGGAATTAAATCATAATTTAAGCTCAACCTTTGATAATTGTTTCAATACGTAATTTCTTATTTCTCTTGCTGTTGGAAGCTTCTTTACAAGCTCACCGTTCAGTATAACCGGTTTAAGTAAGGGCTCAACATCACCTCCACAAATAGAACACTTACTAACTTCCTTGTTTAAAGGATTTATTACATCGTGAAAACAGCTTAGACATCTATAAACCTGCTTTCTTCCAGGCATTTTACCCCTTTTCGCTATAGGTTTACCATTTACCTCAACTATATCAAATGCTAGATCTATAGATTTAGGAAATGATATAGCCGTACCTACGCCGAAAATATCTACAATGTCAGAAAGCTTTGATATTGTATATTCATCAACACCGCTACTAACAACTATTTTAACATGCTCATATCCGTGGAGGTTAAGAGTCCACCTAATTTCTTCAACAATTTTCCTAATATCTCCCTTTCTTGATTTAGGAGTATCTATTCTAACTCCATAAAGTTTCATACCAAGTGTCTGAGCTGCCTTCAAAGCTTCTGTTCTTTCATCAAACCAGGTATCACAAAGCATAATTCTCGGAACATCAGCAGGCATAACTTCATCAAAAGCTTTCCATGCCTCAGCTTGATCGCCAAAAACTATTATTAGCTCATGAGGCATTGTACCAACAGGCTTTTCACCTATCAGTTTTGCACCAAGCACGCCAGAAACATGATCACATCCACCTATATATGCTGCCCTATCAACCATTGGAGCTATTATTGGATGTACAGCTCTAATACCAAAATGGATGATAACTTTATCTCCTGCTGCTTTTTTGCATCTAGCTGCCGCTGTAGCTATGCTTGAGTAATGTCTGAGAATACCATCAATAGCAGGCTCATAAACTCCTAGAGCTTCATATGGTCCTTCAACACTAAGCACCGGCTCATAGACTCTAAATATTGTTCCCTCATCCATCGCATATACATTTACATTTTTCTTGCCGATAAACAGATGAAGTACTTCCTCAAGTCCTGCTAAAACAGCCCAATCATAGTTTGATGGAAAGGAATAAGCATGAACATCCATAACAACCTTAGTACTAATTAACCCCTTCTTAAGAAGAACATCCATTGCACGTAAGTAATATATGTCAGTAACGTTACCACTGATTACTTCATCAGGTGATGCTACATAAAATTTACGATCTATACTCATAATCATCGACTAAATAGATGGATTAAATATTTAAATCTGTCGAAGGACAATGCGAATGTGGCAACTTAAGATGTTAGATGCGGTATGTTAAGTTGTCAGGTCTGATGATGCATACTGTCAAGTTAAGTCTTAGGCTTAGTGAGTCTATTAACTTGACAGTATCGACAATGTCTTGTAGACTTAAGTTTATCTAGGGCTCTTCCTTACCTATGATGAATATGTCGAGCTATTAATGAGAGAATCATTCTTAATTATTTTATTGCTTAATATATTTTGTTCATTCAAAATATTTTAAGCTCTATAATTCATAGAGTTAACATCTATTTGTCATAATTTAAGTCGTTAATCCTTCTGTTCGATGTTTATAAGAATGTTTGTAGAGTTTTAAGATATAATTGGTTAAGGATAGATAAACTATTCAATAACTACTGCCACGCATTAAGACGGATATAATGGAAATTATACAGAAATCCTAATCAGTAATGATAATGTTGAACAACATTGATAACAGAGGAGTTAAAGTGGGGATTTAGAGAGGATACTACCATGATAGAGGTAATCAGTATGCTTAAGTTTGCATGGTATCTATAAAAATAGTAAGGTTTTTAGGTAAGGAGTAATAAAGTAATCTGATATGGTGAATGATAGAGTTATTGCTATTATTGGTGGTACTGGAGATCAAGGATTTGGCTTAGCTTTAAGATGGATTAAAGCTGGGGAAAACGTAATTATAGGTTCTAGAGTTAGAGATAAAGCAAAAGCCGCTGTTGAAAGATTAAATACCATATTAGGTAGTCAATATAATATTGAAGGACTGGAAAATAGAGAGGCTGTTTCTAAAGCTAACATTGTTGTGTTAACTGTTCCATTTAACGGATTGTTTGATATATTGAAAAGTATAAAAGATTTCCTTAGACAAGGATGTATATTGGTAGATGTCACTGTTCCATTAGCTTCAACAATAGGCGGTAAACCGACACAAACAATTATTCCATGGCATGGTTCAGTATCTAAAATGATATCTGAGATGCTACCTAATGTTAAAGTAGTTTCAGCATTTAAAGAAATAAGCGCGGAGGCACTTCAAGATATACAGAACCCTGTTGAAAGTGATACTATTGTCTGCAGCGATGATGATTATGCTAAGAAAGTAATTATAGAGCTGGCTGAGAAAATACCAAATATTAGGGGAATAGATGGCGGGGGACTTGAAAATTCAAGAATATCTGAGTACCTGACAGCATTTCTAATCGGCGTAAATATAAGGTATGGTATAAAAAAGGCAGGTATTAGAATAACTCAGCTAACACGATAGTGATTGGTTATTTAACCTTACATATCAAACTTAACTCTATGTTTTAATCTTAGTGTATGAATTGTGATGTACTGTAAAACTTAAGCCTTACCTGGAGAGATCAGCGATGCTTAAGTTTACAGAGCCAAATTGCGAGGCATGCAATTCAAGTTTCTCCTCATCAAATAGTTGCAGATTATATGAATAGTTTCATTATTGAAATCTTCTAAATTTCGCTTTATTAAGTTGGTTGATGCTATGTTGTTAAGGAAACTTCTTAAGCTATCATGCTCATTATGCTTTAAATAGTTTTTCGCAGGTCTTTATGTTAGATCTAAGAATTATTGAAAAGCTTTTTTACTTCTTTTACAATAGTTACTATAGTGGGAGCTGTGAGAATGCTGTTTAAAAGAGTGTTTGAAATGTCAGATCTTGAATTTCTAATTGAAAATACTAGATTTAATCTGAATCAAAATCTTCCACAAATTGAGATATGTGGCGAAAAGATAGGTCCATTTAATCAAGGTACAACTATAGAGCTTCCAAGATGGGTTTGTGATAAGCTTGAGGAGCAAGGATATGGTAGCAAAAGTGAGGATACTCCATCCATAGTTTGGATTTCAAAGTTGGCATGGTCTGAATCCCGGTCTCAAGCTATGACATCTCTTGAACCATTATTTTATGCGAAACTTAGAAAAATGATTAAAACATTAAGACAAAAAGCTAATCAATCATCGGATCCTGCAGTACATAAAGATTATGAAGTTGTATATATGTATGCCCTAGATCTTATAACGTCTCGTTTACAGAAAATAGTGAAAGCATCTCTAATGGCTCCTGGAAAACTTGAGGCAATACCTAATGCAACAGATGAAGAAAAGTTTCTATTCATTGTTTTAAGTAAATTAATTAATAGCTGGAGTAAAGCAATATTAGAGGTTGAGTAGTTTGGGTGAAGCAGTAACTATTCCAGAAATATTTGATGTGCAGTCAGCTTTCGAATCATTCCTAAAGTCATTCCAGGTTAAGAAGGGAGAATTTAAGTATAGGGAATTGATAAGACAGATGGCTCTCCGTAATCAGAGATCATTATATATCGATTTTGATGATCTTCTAATTTATGATAAAAGACTTGTGGAAAATCTCATTTTAAACCCTGCTAATACTATGGAATCCGCATCAAAAGCTCTTCTTTCAGTTATGAAGGTTGAAAATGCTGAGTACGCTAGACTTAATCCGAGATTGAATGTAAGGTTTAAAGGCTTTCCTGATGCCCTACCATTAAGACAAATAAGAGCTGAACATATGAATAGGTTTGTTAGAATTGACGGTATACTAACTAGAATTTCTCAAGTCAGACACAAGCTAGTAAATGCTGTTTTCGAATGCCAAGCATGTCATGAAAGAACTTCAGTTGAACAAAGAGAGCTTAACTTAGTGAAGCCAAGTAGATGTGTTAATGCAAGATGTAGAAACACTATGGCATTTAAACTGATATTTGAGGAAAGCAGCTATATTGATTGGCAGAAGGCAACGCTTCAAGAAAGGCCTGAAGAGCTACCTCCTGGGGAGCTTCCTAGATCTATTGAAGTTATAATTACAGATGATATAGTAGATATAGCTAGACCTGGTGATAGGGTTTCAATATCAGGCATACTTAAACCAAAAGTTGAAGTATCAGCTAAAGGATTACGATTATCCATATTTTCAAGTGTTCTTGAAGCAAACTGTATTGAAGTTCAGCAGAAAGACTCAATAAATCTTGAGATAACCCAGGAAGATATAGCTAAAATACATGAGCTAAGCAAGGACCCCATGATTGTTTCAAGAATCAAGGCATCAATAGCCCCATCCATATATGGATATGATGATATTAAGGAAGCTATAGCCTATATGCTTTTCGGAGGCGAACCAAAAGTTCTACCTGATGGTGTGAGAATTAGGGGGGATATAAATATTCTATTAATTGGTGATCCTGGAACAGCAAAATCACAACTTTTAAGATATGTTGCACAGTTAGCTCCACGTGGACTATACACTTCAGGAAAGGGCACAACAGCCGCTGGACTGACGGCTACAGTTATTAGAGATAAGTCTACGGGTGAGTTTTATCTCGAGGCTGGAGCTTTAGTTTTAAGTGATGGTGGTGTTGCATGTATTGATGAAATCGATAAAATGGATGAAAAGGATAGAGTTGCAATGCATGAGGCAATGGAACAGCAGACTATTAGTATTGCTAAAGCTGGGATTGTCGCAACATTAAATGCACGGACTGCTATACTAGCTGCAGCTAACCCGATTCTTGGAAGATATCAACCTAACCGTTCTCTTAAGGAGAATACTAACCTTCCAGTCACAATACTTTCGAGATTTGATTTAATATTCCCATTAAGGGATGAGCCTGAGCCTGAACGTGACGAAGCCATGACGTCGCATATACTTATGCTTCATCAGAAAACAGAATCCCTACTTTCACCTGAAATAATACCCCCGGAGCTATTAAGAAAATACATAATTTATGCTAAGTCAAATGTTAAACCAAGATTAAGTGATGAAGCAAAAGAGAAAATTAAGGATTTCTTCCTGAGTATGAGGTCTCAAGCACTAAGCGAGCAGCTACCAATACCGATATCTCCCCGTCAACTTGAATCTCTTGTTAGGCTTGCTGAGGCTAGAGCTCGAATACGTTTAAGCAATGTAGCTACAAGAGAGGACTCAGAAGCTGCTATAAGATTATTAATGTCATTCCTTACAAAGGTCGGTTTTGATGAATCAAGGAAGGCTATAGATATAGATACGATAATGACTGGCGTCTCCAGATCTCAGAGAGAAGAGCTTCAGCGTCTTCTTGATTTAATATCAACTATGCAAAGTGAGGTTAACGGCAATCCAATAGATGAAGAGAATCTTTATGAAAGGGCTGAAGCTGAAGGCTTCAATAGAAGATTTGTTGAAAAAACAGTTCAACAATTGAAGGAGCAAGGCATTCTGTACTCACCATCACGTGGAAAGATCGCAAGGGTTTAATTATTTAATGTAGCTATGTTTACCTGAGCTTTTCATACTAAATGGTTAACATCAAAGTTTAAGCTGTATTTTTGATTAATGATGCTTTCTCTATTAGTATTAGACCTCATTAGTTCTAAGTAGTTATGATGTTATTAGCTAACGGATAAGATGATTTAAAAGATTTTTATCCTATTGTAACAGTCTTGAACGGTTAGAAATGCGCAGGATAGTTTAGTAACATCTAGAACTCGCTATGGTAGAGTAATTAAAACATGTTGGTTGTAAAATCTAAAATGCAAGTAAAGCATAGATATTTACTAACTACTTTTAACTTAATTCTTAATTGTTATACTCATCTTAAATACTCACAATTTTTTAAATGCTTTATTCTTTCCTGCACAACTTTGATAGTATTTAGGATTATATCTTCAGTTTTTCCTAAATAATTGCTTGGAGTAATTATGTAGTTTAACTCATCAATATTTAGAAATTTTCTTACCTCCTCGTTTTCTTGAAGTATTGATTTTAAATCCCTATTTTCAAGCTGGGACTTAATTACAAGCTCCCTAACCAATTTATAAGCTCTTTGTCTCCCCATTCCTTTCCGCGCTAAGGCCATCATCACAGCCTCAGCCATTATTGCTCCCTTACTTAATTCAAGATTCCTCCTCATATTTTCAGGATAAACCCTTAATCCTTTTAATACCCCTATCATCGTTGATAAAATTTCATCTAGAATAATTATGGATAGCGGTATTACAAATCTCTCACTACTTGAATTTGTAAGATCTCTTTCATGCCATAGCGGTATATTTTCGAGGGATGGTATTACAAACCCCCTTAAAACCTTAGCTAATCCAGATATCTTCTCGCAATCTACCGGATTCTGCTTATGAGGCATAGTACTGCTTCCAAATTGCTTATCTATATCAAATCCCTCAGCTAATTCAAGTATTTCAGTTCTTTGAAGATTCCTAATTTCTATAGCTATCTTATCGAAGGTGGACCCTGTTATCGCAATCCAAGAAATTAATTCAGCATACCTATCCCTACATATTACTTGAGTTGTTATTTCAGCTGGTTTAAGTTTAAGCTCCTCTAACACTCTTCTTTCAATTTCTAATGCCTTAGGTCCAAAGGATGCCATAGTACCTACAGCTCCACGCATTTTACCTACAAGAACTCTCTTCAACATTTCTTGAAGTCTTTCAATATGTCTACTTACCTCTGCAGCGTAAACCGCAAATTTAAATCCTAAAGTTATCGGTATAGCGTGCTGTCCATGGGTTCTACCAACCATAACTAAGTCTTTATACTTTAATGCGTATTCACAAAGTATCTGTGAAACTTCAATTAATTTTTCTCCCAATACCTTAAGCGAATCCTTCAATTGAAGAGCCCATGCTGTATCTATAATATCATTACTAGTAGCTCCAAAATGAACGTACTCACCATATTCCCCACATTGCTCAGCAAGAGCATTAACAAGAGCTACAATGTCATGTTTAAACTTCTTTTCCAACTCCTTAATTCTTCCAGGAGTTACAAACTCAATTTTAGCTTTCTGCGATACTATATCAGCTGCCTCTTTAGGAACTTCATTAAATTCAGCTAAAACTCTTACGAGAGCTGCCTCTATATCAAGCATTTTCTCTATTCTTGTCTCCTCACTAAATATCTTTCTTACTTCACTTGATCCATATCTACTAATAACATCTTGAAGCGACATGTTATCACCACAATTAATTGTAAAGGAAGCTTAAATACTTAGATTTCAAATTACCGGCAACTATTTATAGAATTACATTGTAGTATGTAGTTGCCACTTTAAGAGTTAATATCATATGATTTTAAAAGGCATAAAATAAGTCTAACAACTTAATAAGGCTTTTAGAATTAACTTTAACTTTGCCAATAGTACTTACTACACCGTTGTTAAAAAGAAAGCATGATGCCTATTTGTACTCGGAAGTTATTAATGGAGTAAGGAAGTTGGATTAAATATCCCAGGAATTTGTGAAAATGCCTTAAAGGAAGCGATGAGAAGATTGAAAGGTGAGAATCATCAAAGTAATTTTAATCATTAGGAAATGGTGGGGCCGCGGGGATTTGAACCCCGGACCACCAGCGCCCCAGGCTTATGCTACTAATGATGGCATCCTAGTCCAAGCTGGACGATTGGGCTTCTTCGGCCCCATGAAGACGGCCCCGAAATATCCTAGCAAATTTACTTAAAAACTTTAAGGTTTTTAAGGATAAGACTTGATGGCTTGGTATGTTGTATTCGGACTTCTAAGCTGCTATATCCTTAAGGATACATCCAACTTATATTTAAATCTTATCATACTTGAAGATTAATCTGGTATGGATTTATGGATGGCTTGGATATGTCTGGTTTTATTTTTAATTCTTAAATTCTTTAGTATTTTAGATAATAGTGAAGTATTGGAGGCTTTATTTTCTAGTTTTGCACTTATTTGATATTGATTTTTTATGTAGTTTAATGTATCTACTATTTGATTTATTTTATCCCTTACTTCCGAGTCTCTATCACTTCCTAATGTTGTTAATTCCTTTCCTTTAATGGCTAAAATCATAATCTTCATCTTTTTTAAAATAGATCCAACCATTCTTATAATTAGATCTAGACTTTCCTGCATCATCTCTGTTTTTCTATTAAGCTTTTCAACACTCTCTACAAGGTCTTTAATATTGCTATCTAATGTTTCTAAATAATCTATTAAATCTTTTTCATCAATATTTTCAATTTCCTCATCGGTGATGTTCATCTCCATTTTTCTCATATCATTTATGATATTTTAAAACTATTAATTTATGAAATTATTACATCTTTATAGTTATTTGCTACAGGTTAGATCCATCCTTCCTTCTTACTGATAAACTTCTTTAGAAAAATCCTAAAATCATCAGTATCAATTTTATTAAGTATTTTTTCACCTACTACGACTTCAAAATCCTGCATTTTAATATGAGGTCCATGTTTAGCTTCTGTAAACTTAATACGTATAAGATCGTCGGCTTTGGTTATGCCTCTTAATTTATAGACAATCCATCTATCTCCCTCGATACATGGTCCAGATACCACATCTTTATTTAAAATGTTTTTTTTCAAAAAGTCTTTTTCATTTTCATGTAGAAATATAGGTGGACCTATCTGCTTCTTAATCTTAGGTATTTTTATGTCTTCAAGTTGGAATGCTAGAACCACTACATTTTTCTCATCACTCCATGCATCCTTACTTAAAACTTTAAAATCGTGTTTTTCAAGTAGTGTTGAAATTCCTTCAAGAGACTTAAAGATCTCACCCCATAGTATATCAGGAACTAATTTTGGACATTTTAAAACTATAAATAATGTTTTGAAACCCTTTCTTCTCATTTTAATCATTTCATTTTTAGTTATCCTATCGATAGTTGGGAAGAAAAAATTTAAGCTGGGATTTTCCCTAAATGCTCTTGATGCTGCAATAAACCTTGCCATTTTATCAATGCTTAATGCTGCAGCAACATTCCTTTTCTTATCGACAGGATCTATAACAATAAGTGGATCCATAAATATCTTTCTTACCTCATTTAAGTTGCTGTAATATCTAGCAGGATCGATTACTACATGGTATGGTCTCCACTTTGAGGCGTTTTCCAGCAAATTCATAAATGATTTATACTCATATATGAGTAGTTCGCAAAGATATCCTGAAAATCCTTTAACCCTTATTTCAGCTCCGTAAACTCCGATCCCCTTCATAAATTGTTTTAATATTCTTACCTCTTCTCTCATGTAGTTATTAAATCTGGAGTTTATGAATTGTGTATGGAATGGTGTTCTGGCTACCGCTGTTTCAGCTTCACTTACATTATCAATCTTAAATACTGGTATTATGTCAACTCTAAATCCATTTATATTAGCTTGAATATATGGATGTTCAGCGTAAGCCTCAATCCAGTTTTCACATGCAGATTTGCAGATCTCAAGCCCAACTGTTTTTAAGGCCTCTTTTCCTAATTCCTTCGGTAAATGAATGAAAATATCAATATCCCTATCGTTTGAAAGCCAAGTATCCTTGGCTATCGACCCCTCAACGCTAACATCAACATTAATGTTGCTCTCATAAGCTTTTTTAAGAATTCTCTGTTTAACCTCATCTATAATATGTAAAATTTTAAGTCTCTCGCTAGTATTAGGTGTAACTCTTTTCAGAACTTCTCCTAATATATTTGTTAGCTTCTCTTCTAATTCAGGTTTTCTACATGTACTGTTGATAGTAGCTCACCGAAGTTGTGGCTTATTAGGTTTACTACATAGCTTTAATGCTGTACAGATTGCTATAGATAGGTCCTCTTGATGTTAATATGCTTTTCTTTAGGTGAATAGTATCTATAAGCTGCCTACCAAAAGTGAAGTCTCTAAACTCATTTAAGATACTGATTAATTTATCCCTGTTTCTTCCACTTTTAACACGGCCAATCGTTAAGTGGGGTATAAAATCTTTCTCCCTTTTAAAACCCAGCACTACCAGTTCTTCATCAATTCTGCTTTGAAGACTCTTCAACTCCTCAACCCCTTCCTCAATACCGACCCAGACAACTCTAATATTCCTATAGTTTGGAAATGCACCTATACCCTTAACAACTACATTAAATGGCTTAAACTTGATTTCTGATAAAGCTTTTTGAATATTAGCAATTACGCTAGGTGTAACTTCACCTAGGAACTTCAGGGTTATGTGTAGATTCTCCTTTTCAACAAATTTTACGTCTGCTTCTACATTAGTAATTTTCTCCTGTAATGTCAGAATACTGTTAATTACTTCTACATTATTGAAATCGACAGCTATGAATGTCCGGATCTTCTCCATATCTATCGTTACTTAAACCTCTCTCTAACTTAAAAATCTATATTGAATTGTTGTAGCCCACATTGATTTAGTTATCCGCCTATTCATTAATGAGCTGTAGTTTTATATAGCTTACTTTATAAAAGAATATGTATCTTAGGGTGGTATTATGGTTAAGAAAATTATATGTGTTAGTGGAATGCCTGGTGCAGGTAAGACATCTATTATTGAGCCTCTGAGAAATAAAGGGATCCCTGTTATTGTTATGGGTGACATAATCAGGGAAGAGGCTGCTAAACGAGGTATTGAGCCATCATCTGAAGGTCTTGGCAAAATAATGATTGAGCTTAGAAAAAGCTATGGTCCATCAATAGTTTCTAAACTATGCTTAGAAAAAATAGCTTTAATAAATAGTGATACTGTAATAATTGATGGTGTTAGAAGTTTAGATGAGGTTGAAGAATATAAGCGGAGCTTCAGTAAGGTTTTGGTTGTTGCAATTCATGCCTCACCGGCAACAAGATTTAAAAGACTTTATAACCGTGGTAGAGAGGATGATCCTAAGTCTTGGAGCGAATTTGTTGATAGAGATTTTAGGGAACTTAGTATTGGATTAGGAAACGTTATATCTCTCGCTGATTACATGATCGTTAATGAAGGCTCAATTGAGGAATCCCGTAAAGTATTTGAATATATCGTAAAGGTGATGGGTAGTGATTAAAGCTATAGTTAAGGCTGAAGTTAGAGTAACTGAAGATATTAATAAAGTTGAGAGAGCGATTAGAAACGTTTTTAATCCGTTAAATGTATTGATTGTTGAGGAGGGTGATAAACGCTTTATTGTTGCTGAGGGGGAGGGCTTAGATTGTTTGCGGAAATTGCGTAGTCTTTTAAGAAGCGAACGAATACTTGATGCTGCACGTAATATTTTTAAAAAATCTATTGAGGGAAAAACGTTAAAGTTCCATATTAATAAGCAAATAGCACATATTGGTCGTTTATCATTTTCATCTCCGGAGCATGAATCTCCTTTAGGTCCAATTACATTCATAATAACTTGTTCATCTCCGGAAAAACTAGTGGATTGGCTTGCCCCTCCTACTTCTAATGGTAAGCCCCTCTATGAATTAGAGGATGCTGATGTTGAATCAGCTTAGACTTATAGTTTCAAAATCCTTTGCTACTATAGTATTGCTAAAAATTTTAGCTGCCTCATTATAGTGATTATCATAACAATTATACCTAGGACTTATATGCGTCAGTACAAGAAGCCTAACCTTCGCCTCTCTTGCTATTTCAGCTGCTTGAGCAGCTGTTGAATGTTTTTCTTCAATAGCTTTTTTAATCATCGAGTTTTCAAAAGTTGCCTCATGTATTAGAACATCAGCCTCTCTGCTAAAATTAATTAATTCATCAAATTTAGCCGTATCCCCTGTATAAACTATCTTTAATCCAGGTCTAGGTTTATCTACAACCTCCCATGGATTTATAACTCTACCATCCGGTAACTTAATACACTCTCCTTGTTGAAGCTTTCTCCATAACGGTCCACGGGGGATACCGAGCAGCTGCGCTTTTTCCGGATGGAATTTTCCTGGTTTCTCTCTTTCAATGATAGCGTATGCATAGTTTGTTAAGGTATGATCTGTGATTTTAGTTATAACCTTATAGTTTTTAAAGTCAAGTATTTCCCCATTCTTCAATTCAGTAATGCTAACTTTATATGTTAGCTGTGATATATTGATGGAGCAGTTAATGAGATCGATTAGTCCTGGTGGGCCATAAATTTCTAAGCTTCTCTCTCTGTTCATTAAAGAAAACGTGTGTAGTAATCCTGGTAATCCAAACACGTGGTCTCCATGCAAATGCGTTATTAATATTCTTTTTAAGCTTCCAAATCCGATCTTTGCCATTATCATTTGTCTTTGAGTTCCCTCTCCGCAATCGAGCAGAAGTAAGTCCCCATGTATTTTAACAGCAATAGCTGGAAGTCCTCTTTTAGAGGTTGGAATACTGGCGGACGTTCCTAAAAATATGATTCTAATCATGCTACTCACCGCATCTAAATGATTAAGCTACTATATCTTAAGTTTTAAACATTATTTTTCCTTACTCAGCAAAATTATTCTTCTTGTTAAGCTTTTATGTACATGCATAAAATACTCATTCATTAACTTATATTCTGACCCGATCTTAATGTTTAATTTTTGAGGAATTGAGATACAAATTTTTGCTTCTCTACTTAAACATTGATAAATATTTTTTAGAAATGTTTCAACTAAATTTTTTACGTTTTCCCCCATCGTTGTTGATGATATGCCGTACGGTGGATCTGTTGATATATACTTAATATTTCTAAATGGTAAGTATCTCGCATCAGCAACTACAAGATCATAATCAATATTGTAATATTTTAAATTTACAGCTGCTCCACTAACCATTGCTGGATCTATGTCTGAACCTATAACCCTGCAATTAATAAGTCCAGCCTCTATTAATATCCCGCCAGCACCGCAGAAGGGATCGAGAAGTATTTTTCCAGATGGAACTTCTGATAAATTAACTAGAAGCCTTGCAAACAATGGTTCGACGGTTCCGGGATGGAAAAACGGGCGTTTCCTAGGTTTTCTCTCATCAAATCTTGATCGTTTAATCTGTGAAATAACTATTCCAAAAACAAATTTGCCTCCCGTTAATACTCCATAGAATCTGGTATCCGGCGATTTTAGATCTACAGATCCTAACGTCTTCTCCCTAATAATACTGCCTATTAGTACTTCAAGCTCATAACTACTGAGATCTTTACAGCATCCACGTACTCTACCAATTCTAACATTAAACGTTCTTGAATTTAAGTTTATGCTAACTTTACTTAAGGAATCAATAATTACGTTTTTTTCCGCATCGCATAATAGTAATAGCTCCCCAATCAACTTACACATAGAGCTTCTAGCTATAATTTTATCAACATCTTCTCTGTTAAGCTCTAAAACTACTACTTGCGGCAGTCTAGCTAAAATGTTGAATTCAATATTTTCAGCTTTAAGAATTGAGTACAGCTCTGCTTCTGATAGCTCTAAATGTTCTCCTGAAAGTATTGTAAATATTTTCACACTTTTAGATAATTTCCCTAATACATTTAACTATTTCCTTCTGAAGCTGAACCTTACTAATAACACTTTTTACACTATTTGATCCCACAACTTCATCTACTCCAGCCTTTAGTATTTTCTCCAATGCATTGCCAATCAATAATGGATGGGTGCAGCCTACAAACAATTTATTAACTCCTAATTCTCTAAGCATGGCTGCTGCATTAATTATAGTTCCACCAGTACTTATAATATCATCAACAATAATCACATCTCTTCCAGATACGTCTATTTCCTTAGGTCTTATTTGAACACTTCCCGTTCTTCTATCTCTTGTCTTAATAAGAAAGTCATAATCTACTTTGAGAGAACTCGCCGCCTCCATAGCTCTACTAAGCGAGCCGATGTCTGGAGATAAGATAATTGGTTTACTTACTCTTTCTTTAAAGTAATCGACTAGCAGAGGGGCTGCATGAATGTTTACTACCTTACACTTAAACCAATCCAAACACTGATCATTATGTATGTCGACAGTAATAAAGTAATCAATATTTAACATGTTCAAAATATTGATAACTATTTTTGCTGATAAAGCCTCACCCATCAGAAATCTTTTATCCTGCCTCATGTATGCTAGGTAGGGCACAACAACTATTAATTTACGCAGCCTATAACTTCTTAAAGAATCTATGGTGAAATAAAGCTCCATTAGACTTTCATTTTGATTAGGATATGTTGTTTGCACCACAACAACATCCTCCTCATCAAGCCTTCCTTCAACTCTAACATAAAGCTCTCCATCAGGGAAGATTCTTGAAGATGTTTTAATTAAATCGACATCCATAATTCTAGCTATTAACTCTCCTAATCCAGGATCATTTGAACAGCTTATTATTTTCATGATATATCATAAATTAACCATTTATAAATTTTAATTCCACCATTAAAGAATGTTTCAACCTTATTCAGTAAAGTAATCCTCCCCAGCACAGAGTATTCTCTGCATCCCAGCATATAATTCATCTATTCCCTCGTTTTTAATTGATGAAACGGGAATCAGCTGGGAGATGGTGGCGAGATGAGATATCAGGTTTGCAAGTGCTAGTGATAGTTCCCTATTAATACCTCTTACCTCCTCCTCAATAGCGTTAGATAGTGTTTCTGGATCATCAATCCACATTAATGCTCTTTCAATATCATCTCTACTTAGTAGATCAGATTTTGAGAGTACGTTGATTTGTGGCTTATTAAATCTAAATTGAGTTGAGGCTGTAAGCATCATTACTGAGGCAAATTGGCTTGGGCTTCTTGCGAAGAAGGAATCTGTAAGATGTATTATACATGTTCTACCTCTAGTAATATTTGAAATCACATATGGCCCAACATCTCTAAATGCAAATATCTCCATCTGTCCAGGTGTGTCTATAATTACATAATTTGGCCCTATATCGTTTATTAGCATATTTATTTCATTAATGTATGAGGCAAGAAGATCTATCGATACTATCAATGCACCATTTGGTCCAAGCTTAAACTTCGACATTACGTCATGAATATCTATAAATTCCCTAATATCAACATCAGGAACATATGGTAATTCCTCAACACCTGGATCTAAGTTTACAGTTGCTGCTGTTAATTCATGATCAAGCAGCCACTCATAAAGTGTTGAGGTAAGCGTACTTTTACCTGAACCTGCAGTACCAAGTATAACCAGGTAAAACATAATAAATTATTTAAAATAGCTGCGTTTAAATCTTATTTTCTATCGCTTTTTCTACTAAGCCACCATCTTAAATATTCTCTTCTTCTTTTTTCTTCATCATTTTCCTTTATAATGGATGATTTAAGACTATCTATTAACTCTTTAAGCTCATACTTCTTAAATGTTAATCCACACTTTAAACATACAAATACTCCTCCTGCTAATTTCAAATCTCCACCACATTCAGGACATATATATTGCATTATTAATCAATGAAAAATAGTTCCCCCTTTAATAAATTTTATGAAACTTATAGAGGACGTGGCAACTTAGGAAATCAGATACAATATGTTAAGTTGCCAGGTTCTACAAACTCGTCTTGTAAACTTAAGCTTGCTGATTAACTTCTAGGTAAAGCTTAAGTTTACAAAGCGTACAAACTGGAGGTAATGTTTATGTGGATGGTCTCTATAGTAATATGGGAAAATATTTAAGTCTCTATTATTAAGAGATTCAAGGTGTTATTGGTGTTAAATGATGCTTTAAAGATAATTGAGTCGGCATATGAAGATGGTAGGAACTTTCTTCTTGAACATGAAGCAAAATCTATATGTAGACTGTATGGCATCCCAACAACTATATTTAGGGTTGCACGGGATTTAGATGAGGCTTTACAAGCAGCTAGAGAAATAGGATATCCTGTTGTTATTAAAATTATTTCAAGAGATATTATACATAAGTCTGATGTTGGTGGAGTTGTCGTTAACGTTAGGAGTGATGAAGAGGTTATTAATGCATGTAAAATGATTAGGGATAATGTACTAAGATATAATCCAAATGCGAGAATTAGTGGTTTTTTAGTAGAACAAATGGCTCAACCTACGACTGAAGTTATAGTTGGAATGATTAAGGATTCTCAATTTGGACCAGCTATAATGTTTGGACTTGGAGGCATATTTGTTGAGGTTCTTAAAGATGTATCATTTAGAGTGGTTCCATTAACAAGATATGATGCTGAAGAAATGATTAAAGAAATTAAGGCTTACCCTATTCTGAAAGGTATTCGTGGAAAACCGCCAGCAGATATTGAAGCTTTAATTAACATAATACTAAGTGTATCAAAAATGTCTTTTGAAATAAGTGAAATAAACCAAATAGATCTTAACCCAATATTTACTTATCCTAAGGGAGCTATAACTGTTGATGCGAGGATAATACTTGAAAAAAGATAGCTATAATTTAGTACTTAAATATGCTCTCATAATCTTGGTATTACTCATATATTAAAAGCCTTAATGGTAAGGCAACATATAAATGGTGATGATGCTTGAATCATGTAGGCAAAACTCTAAATAAAGACCCTGAGTTGGAAGTAATTTCATTAATGGAAGATTTAAATAAGAAACTTAAAGAATTAAGGATAAATAAGAGAAAACTTGAGGAAGACATACAGAAAACAGTAAATGAATTGAAACATACAAAAACTCTTCTAAAGCAAAGAATTGAAGAAGCTAGGAGTTTAAAATTGGAGAGAGATAAAATCAATGTAGAGGTGCGTAACTATAAGAGTAGAAGGGACTCTATAAGACAGCAGCAGAAAAGCATCGCTCAGCAAATTAAAGATTTAAAATATAAGATAGCTACCCTTAAAAGGCAAGTTACAGCTCCTGAAGCAAGAATTATCAAACAACTAGAAAAGCTTAAATGGACGTATGAAACAAATCCTGCAAATTTGAAAACGGAAAGAAAGATCATTAATGAAATTAATAAATTAGAACTTATGGCTGAAGTATATAGTAGGATTAGAGACTTACAGATAAAGATGGTTGAGCTTAGAAGACAATATTCAAGTCTTAATGATGAAGCTAATAAAAGCCATGAACACATTCTTAAACTCTCCCAGCAATCTCAACACTTACATGAATCTCTTAAGAATAAATATGAAGAAGTAAATACGTTAAGAACTAAGCTACAGGATAAAAATAATGAAATTAAAAGCTTAACGCTTCAATTAAATAGAATTAATGATGAAATTAGATGTATAGTGTCTAAACTGCACGAATTAGAATCTAGTCTTACATTTATTCGTACATATAGGAGTTTAATTAAAACTGCTAGAATAAAGGAAAATATAGCTAAAGAAATCCTTAACAAGATAAAGCGTGGCGAAAAGCTTAGTTTTGACGAGTTTAAAATAGCTCTTGAGTTGAATATGCTTGAAAGTAGCTAAATTTTAGATTTACTATAATATTTCGCTAAAGTTCCTTCCACTACTGTTTTCTATTTAGGTACCTGCTTGTTTATGTTGAATTTATAATTTCCTTCATTCTCAAAGTCTTAAAACATATTAACTATAACACAATACCTAAAGAAACATAGAAAAATTATGCGAAATGCTATAACTCTAGTTTCCATCGAGCTCTCCCCATCATCTGATATATGTTAAGGGGGTAAAGGCTCATCTCCTCATGTTTTGCCTTAGAAGATAATGTCTCTTCACAACGGAGATGCTATAGCCTTATAAAGCAAGCCTCTTCCTAATCTCATAGAAAAGAATCGGATCAAAACATAAACTTTATTCGATGGAAACTAGGGTATACTATAGTTAAGCTTCCTGTTAAGGTTTAGGATAAATTCAGGACGTGGCAACTTAGGAAATCAAATATAATATGTTAAGTTGCCACGTCCAATTCACTGGTAGATTTAAAAGCGGTTTGAATTCAGTACTTCAGATCAGGTTACACCATAGAGGTGAAATGCTTGCTAGCAATATTTACAGTAAAACACCTATAAGTCTATCTTTAAAGTTAAGTTTTAAGATAGAAGGAAATACAATTTCTCAAAGTCTAAAGGTTATTTAGATAGATCTCCACTAATTAAGAGTTATATTTTGAGCTTTTGCGCTTAGCTCTTTCGATTATCGTACTTTCCATTTTAAATTGGTATGAGTTAGGGAGTAAATGTTAAAGTTTTTCGTTCTATTATATGGATAAAATTGCAAATTTTCGAAATTAAACCGTAAAGCTTAAGTTTATAAATGTTCTTAAAATTTATACCGTGAATAGGGAGGATTAAGATTGGAGGAGAAAAAGAGGATTTTAATTTTATGTATTGATAGAGATAACGATATAGGATCAAAGATAAATGTTGAAACACCGATAATTGGTTATGAGGAAAACCTCAAGGCTGCATGTGAATTTGCATTAGCCTCTCCTGAGGATTCCGACGTTAACGCCATGTTTTCAATGTTGAGATTGAAAGGTTTGGTTGAACGGGAATATCCTAACTCAACTATTGAAGTAGCAACAGTTACTGGTCATCCATCTAGTGGTATTAAGGCTGATAGTAAAATTTCAAGGGAAATAGATATAGTTATTAGTAAATTTAAACCTGATGGTATTATTGTTGTTTCAGATGGAATCGATGATGAGTTTGTCCTCCCTATAATTCAGAGAAAAGCATCTATAATATCGATTCATAGAACAATCGTTCAGCAATCACCAAGAATAGAAGCAACATATATTTTACTTGGGAAATACTTTAGAAAAATAATTGAGGAGCCACGTCTTTCAAAAATATTTATAGGTTTTCCAGGAATCTTAATTTTAATATTTGCAATACTCTCACTATTAAAAATGGAGAGTATTGGCTGGATTGTATTTGGAATTATTGTAGGTTTATTTATGGTGGTTAAAGGATTATCTATTGATAAAATCTTAACTTCCTGGTTTTCCACATCACCCATTATGTTTATAGCATCTATAACTGCTATAATTTCATATGTTATAGGCATATATATTAGTTTACAGTCAATAATCGATTTTGCTCAAGGAGTAGGTATTAGTAAAATCATGGAGAATATTCCTCTATACTCTTCTTTGTTTATTGAGAAGATAAGTGGTCCAGTAATACTTGGAACGGGAATAGTTCTCGCCGCTAAGGCTGTTATAAAGTATATTGAACATAACCCTAAGTTATGGCACAACATCGTCGGAATAGTTTTTCTAGTTATGATGTATCCAACACTTCTTGAAATATCGAGGACCCTCATTCATCCTGGACTTTCCGAAATATTACTGTACTGGTTATCAATAACGGCAGCTCTATGCTTCTCACTGATTGTGATATTTTCTCTATCTGAAAGAGTTATTTTTAGACAGAAAGCTCATAGCTAAAATAATAATGTATGAAGATGATCTAGCTAAACAGTTAACGTTAATTAAGCTCCAAATCTTCTACTACGTCGTTGATAACTTCTAATAATCCTCCAGAAATCTATTTTTCTAAAAGATGGCCAGTGAACATCTGTAAAGTAGAGCTCAGAATAGGCGCATTGCCATATTAGAAAGTTGCTTAATCTCTCCTCTCCTGATGTTCTTATAATTAAATCTGGATCAGGCTCTCCTGCAGTATATAGATATTTTGAAACTTCATCCTCATTCACTTCATCAACTCTTAATCTTCCATTCAAAACATCTACAACTATCTTCTTAATTGCATCAACAATTTCGCTTCGCCCACCATAACCTATAGCGATGAATAGTTTTCTCTTACTGTAGGCTGCTGTTGCCTCCTCAGCATTTTTGATAGCTTCTCTTAAGCTTTCTGGAAGATACTCAATTCTACCAATAGCTTTAACCCTAACTGAATACTTATGTATATCTGGATTATTAGGAACTTCTCTAAAGGCTTTTTCAGCAATATTGAAGATATGCTCTACTTCACTTCTACTTCTCTTAAAATTCTCGGTTGAAAAAACGTATAGCGTTACAGTTTTAACGCCTAACTCAAGACACCACCTTAAAACCTCCTTAGCTTTTTCAAAACCATATCTATGTCCTTCCTCCGGCTTAAGTCCTAAGGATGAAGCCCATCTACGATTCCCATCAAGTATGAACCCTATATGTACTGGAATAGATTTATTTTTAATTTCTCTATAAAGCTTCCACTCATATACTTTATATATTGGCTTCAGAATTAGATTCTGAATCTTAATTAGCTTAACTTTAATGTTCACCACGGTTCCACGATAGAATTTAATGTTATTTCTACTTAAGCTTTAACTCTTAAACATCTTAAAGCTAATAGGATATCTAGTATTAAGCTCTATAAACTTTATCTAAATAGCTGAATGAGAGCTGTTTGATAATAAAACTAGAAGTTTAAGATTGTTTCAGGCTTAAGTTCACAACGCTTACTACTGGGCTTTGTAAACTTAAGCTTGCTGATTAACTTCTAGGTAAAGCTTAAGTTTACAAGACGCACTACTGTGAGAAAAATTAATATACTAGATGTTAAATTTAACTAGATCTGAGATGGGGCTCTTTCAGGGTAACGATTTAAGGAAGCCTAGCGGTGGAAGAAAGAGGTCTTCGAGAACTAAAAGGAAACGTGAGATAGGAAGCCTACCTGTTGAAACCATTCTAAGCTCTGAAGAAAAAAGGGTTAAAGTTAGAGTATATGGTGGAAACTATAAGATTAAGTTGCTGAGAGCTTTGTACGCTAATGTAACTGTGAATAATAATATTACTAAAAGAGTTAAAATACTAGGTGTAAAGGAGAACCCGGCAAATATAGATTGGTCTCGTAGAGGTGTTATTTCAAAAGGCGCAATAATAAATACTGAGCTTGGTCTTGCAAGAGTTACATCTAGACCTGGAAGTGACGGTGTTATAAATGCTGTTTTAATTGAGTCGAAGTAAGATTTGAAGCTAATATATGAGGAAAATTATTGTTTGGCCGGTTTACATAAATCTAAAAACTTCAAGATCAAGAGGGCGAAGAGTTTCTAAACACTTAGCTATTGAAGACCCATCGGTGGAGGAAATATTTAGAGCTGCGCTTGATTTAAATCTTTCTCCCGAAATTGTTAATAAGGCCTATCCTAAAAATTGGCTTGAAATCAGGAAGGCTGTAATAATGAATAAAAAAGAATCTAAGCTTAATACACTAAAAGAAATATGTTTAAAAATAAAGCAATATAGAGCGTTAAAACATAAACCGTCAAGGAGTAGTGCTACAGCCTGAAGTAAAATTTTACATAAACACTTTTAGGTTAGGAAATCTGTAGAAGTTTCTCTACTTCAGTCTTTCATGCTTACCTTCTAAATACTATAAGATATGGTATCTTGTAGTGAATAACTACTCTCCATAATCTAGCAAGTAGCCGGTAGTACAAGCTATTAACTTCATGAAAACTGAATAAGTTTTCGGTGTCTTTAATTGGCATCTACAATAGCGGATACTTCTAAATGTCCGGAATGTGGTAATACAAATTTTCATAGAGATTTTGAAAGAGGAGAAATTACATGTACAAACTGTGGTGTAGTTTTAGCTAGTAGTATTGATCTTAATGATACGACATGGAGGATTCTTTCCCGTGAGCAAGTTAGAGTTGGTCCATCAATTTCAAATACTCTACATGATTACGGGTTAGCAACAGACATTAATGTTAATAGTATAAACAATTCATCATTAACTCTTAGAGAGAAATTAAAAGTAGTAAGGCTTGCAAGATGGCATAAAAAGGTTTCAATGTCGAACTCTCTTGATAGAAACCTTACTCAAGGATTTTCTGAGATTCAACGTTTGGTCAATCAGCTCAGTCTCCCGAAAAATGTTCATGAGTTAGCGTGTAGAATTTACAGAAGTGTTGCAAGTAAAAGACACTTTAAAGGTAGAAGTATAGCTGAGGTCGCCTCCGCCTCTGTGTTCATAGCATGTAAAAAGCTTGGAATGCCAAGAATGTTTAACGAGATTGTTAAACATTCTAAAGTAAATAGAAGGAAAGTTATAAGGGGATATCATTTGATAATCAGCACTCTTAACGAAAAACCTATAGTAAACAGTCCAGAGATATATATCCCAAGAATTATGAAGGCCCTAAACTGCCCACCACAAATTGAGGATAAAGCTAGAAGTATCATCGAATCAGTAAGACCACTATTTAATGGTAAGAACCCTGTAAGTCTTATAGCAGCAGCCATATACATAAGCTGTTTAATAACCGGTCAACATAAATCACAGCACCAAATTGCAAAAGCAGCCGGTATAACTGAGGTAACACTTCGTAAGAGAATGAGGGAAATTCTAAATAGAATTCATGTTGAAGTTAAAATTTAACCCTTCTTTTTTAGTAAGACCTCTATTAGTTTTAGCTTTGTGGCTTAATTCTTTGATTTGAATTCCTTCTAATCCTAGATATCCGCCCTCGATTTAGTTTGTAAGTTATTGATATGCTATATATGTTTTACGTCAATACCCCTAAGTGGAGTATAGAAGTTAGATGAATCATACACTCCATCCATAGATGCCTTAGCAATTAGCTATGCAACATCGATCATCAAGCTTGGAAGAGCATTAGAGCCATGTATATCATCTGTTGCTACCTTCATTGTTACAACCTCCTGCCTTAACATCAACTACAAAATATATTCCTCCTCCTATATACCCTCTCAACTATCACACTTATGAACACCGCTTGAGTCAACAGTTATAGTGATAGGACCATCATACTTCCTTAAGAAGTCTAGGCTGAGAAGCTCACTAACATAATAGAGTTCCTCATCAATACTTCTCAATATATAAGGAAAAGAACTAACAAAAATCGATTAAGTCACAAAGCTAACAAGGAATTAAGTCCCAAGCTTAAGTTTTACACGACAACTTAACATACTATACTTGATATCCTAACTGTGTCTACGTTCTTGGATACCGTCAAGTTAACATGCAGTAAATTCATAAAACCCAAAGTTAACAGTATCCTAAAGCAGCTTAGGGTTAAGTATAATTAAGCTACTGTATGTTATCTATTAACTAGCAGCTATCATAAACCCAATTTAAAAAAAGATGCTACATAGATTTAATGGGATTTTAAATATGTAGTATAAGCTTAACTATCAGCATCAAAACCTAACATATTAACCTCTAAGCTACCACATTAGTATTGTGTTGCTTTATGAATTTTGGATCTAGATACTTTAAGTTGTTGCTGGCTTCTTAGGTTTTTATGTAGATTATGAAGTTGTATAGAGGGTGGGGAGCCTCATGAAGAGCTTGAGGATCCTTCTCACTGGAAGTTGTTGAAGAATCGCCTCTCCCCTTCTTTCACTTTTCTGAACAAGCATTCAATACGGCTTACCGAATGTTTGAATTATTCAAGCAGGGCTTCAGGATAATACCTGCCGACAAGGGTAATAGGCTGTTTGTGTATGCCTCCAACACTTATGAAGGATTCAGCGTTAAGGATATTTCCCGCCATGAAATCCATCAGCAGCCCACGTGCCAACATCTATTACAGCTAGACATAACCACCATCAGCCTTATCTTAATCAACAGCACCATAAGCCTCAACGTTTACTACTATCTGCTCAAGCCTCCCAACCCGGAGCCTCACGGAATAATCCTCAATACTTAGGCTATATACCATAGCTTAAGCCAGTAAAGCAGGACCACCCAACCCTCAAATGTAGCGAAAACCCACTACGCTTAACCACCATCCCCAAGAGATTTAAGAAGCAACTAATAAGAACCACCTCCAGCAGCTTCCCAAAGCCCCCAAAATAACTTGACAGTATCCACTTATAAAACTTGTAGCAAAGAAGGTGTATGTGGCAACTTAAGGGTTTAGCTATTGGCTGGCTAAATGTTGTCTATATTGTTTCAAGCATATTTTAAAAATGAAGGATCCTCATTATTTAAGAGCGTTAAGCACTTTTACAGCTAGCTAGTTAAACATAATCACTTAAACTGCTACGTTCCGATAGAATATAAAAATATAAGTAGGCTCAACATGTTGAGGTTGAGGTGTAAAGATGAATAGTTACAAAACAATTATTGTTGAGAAGAAAAATGGGGTTATGAAGATAACTTTGAATAGACCTAAAGTCTTAAATGCAATCAATACCGAGCTTATCGCAGAGCTTGGCCACGCCTTGGAGGATGCTGATAGGGATGGTGGTGTTAGGGTTGTAGTTATAACTGGTGCTGGTGATAGAGCGTTTAGCGCTGGAGCAGATATATCTAGCTTCATGGAGTTGAAAAGCATGGTGGAAGCTAGAGAGTTTGCAAAACACGGCTTTGAAGCAGTTCTTAAACGTATAGGATCAATCAGTAAACCTGTGATTGCTATGGTTAATGGTCTCGCACTTGGCGGGGGATGTGAGCTTGCAATGGCTTGCGACATCATAATTGCAAGCGATAAAGCTATGTTTGGCCAGCCCGAAATCAATGTAGGTGTCTTACCGGGCTGGGGTGGAATGTCCCGTCTCGCAAGACTTGTAGGCATACATAAAGCTAAGGAGCTAGTATTTACCGGAAACCTAATAACTGCAGGTGAAGCTGAAAGAATAGGATTGGTTAATAAGGTTGTTCCATCTGAAAAACTTGAGGAGGAGGTGATGGGAATAGCCAATAAGCTTAAAGAAAAAAGCCCAATAGCTCTACGGCTTGCGAAGGAAACAATAAACCGTAGCTTTGCCCCTGACATAGATGATGTAGTGATGAGGGATGTAGATGCGTTTGCAATAATGTTTACAACTGAAGACTCAAAAGAGGGGGTTAAAGCATTCCTAGAGAAGAGGAAACCGGAATTTAAAGGGAAATAGCTAACAATGATGTAAGCAACAATACATCCTAATATTGAGATACTACTCAATCCCTAAAATCATTAAGAATGATTTCACCGCTTTACTATTTAGCTACTTTTTATTACTACCTTTAGCATAGATTTAGAAAGTATAATATCTAGTACTGTTATCAGATACTTAACCCTATAACTGTTCATTCCGCCTTTAAGACTTCATTAACAGTCTTACTGCAGTATGACGTGTTGAGAATTGCTGTTTTCAACCTATCACCACATATTGGACATATATAAGATAGTTTTCGGCTCAACTTCGGAATTCACATTTTATACATGCAGTAAAACGGAAACTTAACATTTATTCCCTAATTCATATCGATTTAAAATAGGAAGTACGACTATCAGTATTAAGCTGCAAGCATCAAGAAGTGTTTTAGAGAAGTGTTGTATAAAGTATTCAGATATGTGTTGCATGGTTCAAATGTATTATATAGGTTTTCAGACATTTTACGTTCATTTTAAGACATAGTATATATTTAGTAATGAAGTAGATGTATCAGTATCTCATAACGTCAATCTGAAGGCTGAAAGGATGTATCAAGGAGTCATGCAGTGCAGCAGTATAGTTTAAATACTAGTTTCTAGCTGGAGTATTGATAGTATGAGTATTGATGCTCTTTTAAGAGACATAGATCCTTCTATTGCTTCAATTCTTGATAGGGCTTTATCAGGTAGAGATATAAGTAGTGAGGATGCTGTTAAGCTATTTAATACTAACGGTGCTGAGCTTTTAGTATTAGCTATGGTTGCTAACGAGCTTAGAAGGATGAAGGTAGGAGATATTGTTACGTTTGTTATTAACAGGAATATAAATTTCACAAATGAATGTATTGTAAAATGCGGTTTTTGCGCTTATAGTGTTGATGTCGGTAGCCCTAACGCCTACATAATGCCTATAGATGTAGTTGTTAGAAAGGCTAAGGAGGCATATCTACTAGGAGCTACTGAAGTATGTATTCAGGGAGCTATAAATCCTAAAATTAATGGTGAATACTATATTGAAATGTGTAAAGCAATTAGAAGAGAAATTCCTGAAATTCACATACATGCATTCTCACCGATGGAGATTGCTTATGGAGCGAAAACACTAAATCTATCCATTAAGGAGTATCTTAAAGCATTAAAGGAGGCAGGTCTTAACAGCATACCTGGAACAGCAGCTGAGATATTAAGTAGTAAAGTTAGAAAGGTAATATGTCCTAGGAAAATATCCGTAGAGGAATGGATTAACATAATTAAAACAGCACATAGACTCAACATACCCACAACATCAACGATGATGTATGGCCATGTTGAAACGGTGGAGGATAAGGTTAACCACCTATCAATAATAAGGGAAATACAGAAGGAGACAGGCGGATTTACTGAGTTCATACCTTTAGGATTCATACACTACAATACCGAAATATATAGATCTGGACTAGCTAAACCTGGACCTACAGGTATTGAGGACCTAAAAGTACATGCAGTATCCAGAATATACCTAAACAACTACATCAAAAACATACAGGTATCATGGGTTAAACTCGGTCCTAAATATGCACAGTTCCTACTTAATGCAGGAGCAAACGATATAGGTGGAACACTAATGGAGGAGAATATTTCAAGAGCTGCAGGAGCCACATCAGGACAGTACATAGCCCCAAGCGAAATGATAAGAATGATAAGAGAAGCTGGAAGAATACCTGCACAAAGAGATACTTTATACAACATTTTAAAGCTAATTAATAGTTAAAATTACAATAGCCCCATTTACAGCTAAGCACTCCACAGCTAAAGTCATGTTTCATATCGGTTTCTAACAGTTAACTCTGCATAACTCTTCTTAACAATTCTTTACATAATGTCTGAAATCTGCACGCGAATAGTTTAATGTGTTAAATTAATGATATATTTAACAGCAATCCATACTGGGCTTTCTCGCTGAATCTATGTGATTTTATCTAGTAGTTCAGTTATGCTTCTCAGCTTGTAGTCTTCATCCCTATCCTCTCCAATTATGAATGTTTTTAGTTTAAGCCTTCTCCCTGCTTCAAGATCCCATACGGTATCTCCTATGAAGACCGTTTCTTCAGGCTTAGCTTTAAATCTATTAAGAACTATTCTTAACTGCTCCTCTCTATATATGCTATCATCTCTCGTAATAATTCCATCAAAATATTCTAATACTCCAAGATTTTCCAATACTTTAATAGCTGGCTTACGGGCTTGAAGAGTTACAAGAGCTATTCTAAACCCTAAACGTTTAACCCTTTTTAGGAATTCTATAAGCTTAATGTCCTGCTTAGCTTTTAAAGCAGCTCTATACTCATATTCTTCAACAACCTTGTAGGCTTCCCTAATAAGGTTAATATCTCCTCTAGCTGCTTCAGGAATACTTGTTGCAAGAGGTTTTAATGGATGACTTGTCCTTAGCATTCCCCTAATAATTTCCCTAAGCTGGTTCCAGTTAATGTTTAGGTTGGTAAGTGTACCGTCAAGATCTGTAATTAGAAGTTTTAACATGCGTTGACCCATGTTTCCACCATCACTACTTAAGCCCACCCCTCTCCAACACATTACTTATCTTGTTGGAAACCTGTCTATTATAGTATGCTACCCTTCCATTTATTAGTGTAAGCTTTATGTTTTCAACCTCGCATCTATGTATGAGGCTTAACATTACGTTTCTGCTTCTGGATATGTTTGGATCATTCAGCCCTATAAATACTATATTTGCTCTTTTCCCCTCCATTATCGATCCATATTCATCATCTATCTTTAAGGCCTTAGCTGCATTTATTGTTGCCATTTTCATTATTTCTTCAGCTCTTGGAAATTTAGGATCTTTAAGCACTGCTCTATAATGCTTATATACATACTCCATCTCCCTAAACATGTTAGGACTATTCCATGCAACGTTATCTGTTCCTAAAGCAACATTAACCCCCTCATCAAGTATTTGTTTTAATGGTGGTGTTCCAACACTAAAGGAGGCATTAGCTCTTGGACATATTATAATTGATAGCTTCCTCTCCTTAGCTTCAGCTATATCGCTTCTTGAGGCATAGGTCATGTGAACTAGGATATCCGGCTCTAAATGCTTAAGTGCAAGTTTAAGCTCATCTTTATCGCTAAACTCCTCAAGTACATGGACAGCTATAATTTTACCATGTCTCCTAGCAGCCTCCCTAATAACCTCTAAATCACTAACCGAGTAGCTAAATACACTACCAATACCGAATCCATCACTACAATTAACCAGATCCTCCACCTCATAAATTCCTCTACTAGGTCTCCCAAGAATAACTGGCTTAATAACGCTATTCCTTAATGCTTCACGTAACACATCAACTCCATCAACTCCCCCCTCCCTAAAATCGCAGAATACAGTTGTTCCTGTAGAAGCTAGAAATAATAATGTTTCATTCATAGACTTTACTAAGTATCTCCTAGGCGTAGAAGCTAATAAACTATGTTTTAATCCATTAGGATATGATACAAGCCTTCTTAAACTCAACCCGAAACCTACATCCTTAAACGCTGAATCCCCAATATGTATATGTGCATTAATTATTCCCGGGATAGCTATTACAGATCTTAAACTAATAGTATTAGGTCCTGAAACATATCCTCTTCCAGCCTCCACTATAAATTCATCCCTAATAGTTACATGCCCATTCCTAATTAAATCTAAATCATCACCATAAGTGAGAAAACCAACATTAAACGTAACATCCATAAAGCTAACTTTAAAGTTAATATTATATAAGTGTTGCTATAACATTTCATTAAAGCTCTTCCGCTATCGTCTTCCATGCTGTATCCACTGCTTTATGCTGAATCCGTAATTCCTCCATCCTTAAAGCCTCAGCAGACCAACCATAACATACACTAACGGTAGAAAGTTCTGTGGAGTATTATTGTTATGCAGTCTTCAACCCTACATCGACGAGGATGAAGCATCGTTAACGATGCTGGAAACTCTCAGTATGTTCTTCAAGCAGTTCTCCATAGCCTTCGTAGGCTTAGAGATCTCGTAGATAGCTTAAGGGAAATAGGAACTAAAATGTTATAGCCACAGCTAAAGCCTGCAAGTTTTTGTAGCGGATGGTGGGGGTAGGATTGAAGAGTTAGCAGTAAGTAGTTCTTAGCAATTAGGCTTCAAATAACTTCAAGCTGGTTTAGAAAGCTACCTACTGCTCCAGCTTTAAGATAAGCCTATCTGAACATCATCAACCTGAATATGATGCAAATCCGGCTTGAAAACCCTATTTATACTTAGGCAATGTTTATATAGATACTCTATAGAAGTTATTGGGTTTAAATGGTTTCGGAAAATATTGATGTATTCTTTAAACCTAGAAGTGTTGCAGTAATAGGAGCTGCAAGAGAATCTTTTAAGCCTGGACATGTTATATTGAGGAATTTTCTTGAAAACATGATGAATGGAGTATTTAATGGGGAGCTGTACGCAGTTAACCCGAATGTCGAGAGAGTTTTAGGATTGAGATGTTATAAGTCTGTGAGAGATATTGATGAAGCTGTTGATCTATCCATTATAGCTATTCCGGCAAAGCTTGTTCCGGAGGTTCTTGAGGAATGCGGTGGAAAAAATGTGAGGGGAGCAGTAATAATTAGTAGCGGCTTTAAGGAGGTTGGAAATATTGAGCTTGAGGAGGAGGTTAAGAGGATTTCTAGAAGATACGGTATTAGGGTTATTGGTCCAAACTGTCTTGGAGTATATGATGCATATACAGGTGTTGATACAATATTTCTTCAACAAACAAGAACTGTTGGAGGATCACCGGTTCTAGCAACTCCAAGACCTAAGCCTGGACCAATATCAATCATAACGCAAAGCGGAGCTATTGGAGCCGCAATACTTGACTATATGAGCGGGGTGGAGATGGGGGTTAGCAAATTTGTAAGCTATGGTAATAAGGCGGATGTTGATGAAGTTGATTTGATAGAGTATTTGAAGAACGATGAAAAAACCAGGGTTATAGTTCTATATGTTGAATCTATTGATAGAGGGGTTGAATTCATAGAGGCTGCAAGCAAAGCTTCTTTAAAGAAGCCTATAGTAGCTATGAAGGCTGGACGAAGTGAGGGGGGAGCACGTGCAGCAGCCTCACATACAGGTGCTCTAGCAGGCTCATATAGAATATATGAAGCAGCATTTAAACAGTCAGGAGTAATCCTGGTTCAAAGCCTTGAGGAGCTTATGGACTGCGCTAAGGCTCTAGCATACCAGCCACCAGCACCCGAAGGAAATATCGCTATAGTTACTGATGGTGGAGGAGCAGGAATAATGGCTGTTGATACTCTTGAAAGCTTAGGAGTAAAAGTAAATGTGTTTCCGGAGGATCTATTAAGAAAATTTGAAAATATGAAGAGAGAAAACATTATACCTATATTTGCAGCTGTAAAAACCCAATAGACCTTACAGGTATTGCAACAGCTGAAATGTATATTGAATCATTAAAAACACTTATTCAAAGCAGCTGGGTTAACTGTATCATCATCATAGCTTTACATCATATACCAACATTAGAAGGAGATTTCCCGGATAGAATTATAGAAATATGTAAGGAAGCAACTAAGCCCATTATTGCTTGCGATATCGGTGAAGCAGAAATGAGTAAACGTGTTAGGTCAAGACTTGAAAAAGCAGGTATACCAGCCTACCAAACACCTGAAAGAGCAGCTATAGCTGCCTGGAGCCTTATAGAGTACGGGAAACACATCAGAAAACTTGCATTAAAAACAATAATAAACAGCATAAGGCAGCCTAATACGCTAAAATCGTAACCTAACACAGAAAATCAGAAAGATTTTACCTTTTCAGTCTATTTACAGCTAAATCCTAACTATTTTCCAGGTAATTAGCTACAATTCTGAAGAAAGTTTAAAAGGGAGTGCGGAATAGTATTTTTACCTCTGTGGAGAGAGCAGATGATCCTCAGAGCTGTCCCCTCTGGGCTTAATAAGCCCAGAGGACTAAATCGACTTATACATTTTACTCCCTAACGCTTATCGCTGAAATCCATAAACTCATAATCATGAACTAATTAAGATATTTAAACAGCTTAACTCAGCCCCTCCTTATATTTTAAAGTTTTGATTATAGTTAATCAGCTCTTCAAGCTTATAGTAAAGAATTTATCTTGGAGCTGTAATACTATAGTATAGTGTCTATCATGATTCCTAGCGATATAGTTAAGAGAGCGTTAGCTAGTATTGAGGGTAGGATGGTTATTGGAGCAACTCAGGTAGCTATTACATGTTTAAATGCGATAGCTAATGCTTCAATGTTTTCCACAGCAAAAACTTCTGAGGATTTTTTAGTGGAGCTATCAAACATCTTTACGGAAGTTTTGAAGAGTAGTGCTTGTGTACGTACGTACGCTCCAATTCTACTTTTAAATGGTTTTAGGTCCCTTATACATGAAGTTAAAACAGGGGTTGAAAACGGATTAGGTGTTGATGAGTTGAAGAAGTTAGTGTCGTTAACTGTAAATAACTTCATAAAGGCATTAAAGACATCAATAGATAAAATAGGGGAATTAGGATCAAGATATATTCTAGATGGAGATACCGTATTAACACATGAAAGCAGCACTACAGTACTTTCAATACTTGCAAGAGCTAGCCAATCAGGTAGGAGATTCGAAGTCATAGTGACTGAAACTAGACCGGAGTTTTATGGTAGAACGCTTGCAATGGCATTAGCAGATCTTAACATCCCGGTAACGTTAATTATTGATTCAGCACACTACAAAGTAATGAAGAAAGTCTCAAAGGTGTTTCTGGGAGCTATTGCAATCTCACCTGGAGGTGAGACATTAAGTAAAATAGGCTCTGCACCTATAGCTCATATAGCTCATGAAAACGGTATTAAGGTCTATGTAGCAGCAAACACGCATAAATTTACAGCAGATTTTACAGTTCTTGAAGAGCTAAGTCAAAGAGATGGGGAGACTTCAATGGTATTTTCTGAGGAGGAGGCTAAAAGATTAGGGATAAAAGTTTTAAATCCACTATACGATATAATACAACCAAGGGACATAGACTATATAATAACTGAGAAGGGGGCAGTGCCGCCACAGGGAGCTGTTCTTATAGCTAAAGAAAACTACGGCTGGCCGCTTGTAGGGCTTAAGTTAGAGGATCTAACATAATATGATTACAATTAAAAAAACAAACCAAAAAGAATTGGAGGATTTGGAGATTGCAGATGGGTTTACAAGATGGATACCATCACCTGGGGAGAAAGGCAAAATTGAACTTAAAGAAATCTTAATAGAAAGACTTAATGAAGGGGCTGAGGTTTGGATTGCTGTTGAAAATAGGGAAATTGTAGGATTCGTCATTGTAACTGATTGGCCAGCTCTGCCTGAAGGTAAAGCTATCGAGGCAATGGAGGTAGCTAAACCCTATAGAGGTAGGGGCATAGGGTATAGTCTACTTGACAGAATACTTAGAGAGACTGAGGCAATATTTGTTTTAACACCATACCCTGAAGCAGGCTATGAAAAAGCACTTGAAGAGTTCTATAAGAGATTTGACTTCAAATACTTATCTAACAATAAAGAATTCATGGTTAGAATTCCTGAAAATCCTGAAAAGCTCGAGAAATGGATTAAACACATAGATAGACTTATAGATATTTATGAATTACTCATTAAGGAAATGAAAAGAATATATGATGAAAAATACCGTGCATTACTAAAGTTGGTTAAAAAAACATCTGAGGAAAAATAATAGTGTAAGAAAATACTGCTAACTACAGCTTCAGGATCTTGTATGTTGCTTTTAAGCCCTACTCGGGAGGAGGATTTACATGATTTTGCTAACATATCAACATTCTAAGGAGAATTAAGACTATTTACGGCTCAAAACAACCATACTGACTAATGATACTCATTATTGGAGCTTCATGTAAAATCATAACTTAAAAATGGAGTATATGATTTGGAGATTAAGAACCTAATGAAGAGAACAATAAAGTTAAGAATAGATTCATTTAGTATTACTAAATGAGGCATGGATAAATGGGGGTTTAAAGCAAATTAATTCACAAAATATAGAAGATACCACCAGTAATAGAGTGATTAACATGCTTAAGTTTACAAAGCCCTATTAGTGCGTAAAAAATATAAGTAGGTCATTATAACCTATTATAGGTTGGTGCTATGTCCTATAGAGCAAAACTTGTTATTAAGGCTCCATTTGAGGGGGATAAAGGTATAGCTAGATTGGATAAGAAAACAATGGAGTATTTAGGAGTAAAACCTGGAGATAAAGTTGAAATTACTGCTAGCTTCTGGTCTATTAGAGGAACCTATACTATAGCAACCGTAGCTGAGCTTCCTCCCGAAGATGAAGGACAGGGAATTATTAGGCTTGCCAAGGACAGATTAGAGGACGGCAACTTCAGAATAGGTGATAAAGTTATTGTAAGTAGAGCTTAACTACTCTATTTTTACTAGATTGTTTAGTTGTTCACCATCTAAACTGCGTTATGTACTGTAGAATTTGCCATTGCAGAATAGCTAACATTTCCCATCAACCAAAAATTCAGATCATCGATATTAAATAGTCATAGTTCATAATTTTATATGCTCATCAGCTTGAAGGAGATGTACAAAGTTAGCTATTTAGAAGCTACTGCTTTATGGCTTAATTCTCGATAATTGTACTCCCTATTTTAAATTGATATGAATAAGGAGTAAATGTTAAAGTTTTTCCCGTTCTATTATATAGATGAATTTACGAATTTCGAAATTAAGCAACAAAGCTAAGCTATCGATAAACTCTAAGATAGGATATAGTAAATTAGGAAGCTATAAGCTAATATACTTATTGTTTAAGAAGAAGACATTTAACAATAATAAGAATTACTTCATATATAGTTATTTAGGATATATAGTTATTTAGGAGGGTTCCAGATATCATGATAATTTATAAATTCTAGTAAATACTATTATTTATAATATGTAGGTAGAATATATTAAAGTCTACCTTAAAATACTATTAATGATTTCAGAAAATCTTAAAAGAATTGTGGCTGAAATTCCTGAGGATATTGATGATTATCTTTCATTTCTTGTAGAGCAGAAGTTCATAAGTAGTAAAAGCCAAGCTTTAAATACCGCTATTGAGATGTTTAAAGTATTGTCAATGCATGAATGGCGTCCAGCAATATATAAAATAAATGGTAGTAGAGTTATCTTAATTGAGACTTCAGTATTAAATGATTTCATGCAGAAATTAAGTAGTAAAGAGCTTAAAAGAATAGCTAGATTAACAGCTATTAGAAAAAGATTGATGAATCCGGACTTTAAAGATTACGATCCGTCAAATCCTGAGAATTGGGATCTCATACTTAATGATCTTGAAGCTATGGGGTGGGGGTCTTTTAAACGTATAGGTGATGAGGTAAGAATAGAGTTTTGTGCGGTTCCATTAGTATACGTTATTGAGTATCTTGAGGCAATGTTTGATGTGGTATTTGAGGTTTTTAAAGCAAAATCAAAAGACATAGTTATTTTAAAAGCTAGGAGAAGAAGGAGGATGATTAAAGTATAGTTATTATAGCTACTATAAACCTGTCCATGGACATCGTTTATACGGACCTATAACTATAGTTACCATAGTTCCGAGAATACCCTCAAGCTTAAGCTCATTTTCAAGAAAATCATTTAGCTCATCCATCTTTTCAAATATCACCTCCATTAATATATCAGTATCACCGCTAGTTCTGTAAAGTACCTGTATATCGGGGTGTTTTGATAAATGATTAACAATATCCCTTAGTTTTGCTGGCTGAACCCTTAAGCCTATAAATGCTTTAATTGCACGTCCAAGCTTATGGTAATCAAGAACAACAGTAAATCGCTGAATTATCCCATCTTTAATAAGCTTATCAATACGTTTACGAACTGTAGCTTCATTAATACCTAGCTCCTCGGCAATTTTAACATATGGTTTACGACCATCAATCTGTAGAATTCTAATAATTTTTAAATCAGTCTTATCTAAAGATAGTAAAGACATAACCAGTAGTAATATAAAGCGGATACTAATAAATTTTAAGGTAAAAGCTTAATCTTAAACTATTTTAGATAATAGTTATCTCAACCAGCTTTTATAACTTCTACTGAAATTCGGAATTTCTTAATACGTTTTTTACGAAAATTTAATAGATAAAACCTATAAACAAAATATTTACTGTATCGATTTTTCGTACCTATATATGATTTCTCTTCCAATATTTTATTTATTTTTTGAAAAATAAAAGCTTTGTGGCTTAATTCTTCGATGATCGTACTTTCTATTTTAATTTGGTATGAGTTAGGGAGTAAATGTTAAGGTTTTCCGTTCTATTGCATGGATAGATTTGCGAATTTCGAAATTAAGCCACAAAGCTAAATAAATAAAATATTTCGTACTATTTATACTTCATTTTTCATATTTTTTGTACGAAAAATTTTAATAATAACTGTGTAACTTACATATTATGGTTTCTACTCTTATGAGGGAGGTAGTTAAATTAATTCCAGTAGGTTTAAGAGAAATTGTAAGTGATGAATTCATAAAAATTGTTACCAACTCATCCAATAGCTATAAGATACCACCAAGCCTTGCTAGATCACTACTCTACTACTGGCAGAGAGATAATCTTTCAACTGAAATTGGGTTAGCAAAGCTTATTGAGGTTGCCCTAATAGTTGAATACGATAAAGCAATAAAGATTTTAACAGATCTTGGATTAAATGATGCTATAAGGCTGGTTAAAGCTCATAACGTAATTAATAGTCATGAGTTCGCCGTTTAATCTTAACATTATTGTTTTACATGTTAACATGAAGATACTCATGTTAAGCTGTATAGTTTACATTATATCAGTCCTCAAATCTTAAGTCTAAGTCATGTATAATAGTTTCAAAATAAGCAGGATTTTGATGTATGAGGCTGTTTATGCGTGAAACGGTGAGGGACGTTTTAACTAGCTTTATACAAGAATTTTCATAAGATTGAGTATAGAAGGGCTTTCAGTCCGTTAGGATGAGTTGCGGATTTGATTCTGCCACCTGGATATGGATGAAAAGGTCCAACATGCCGAAGCATGTTGGAATCCGTGAAACCTTCTTCCAATTAAATGCTCAAATCTAGCATACTCCATAGCCTAAAGCGTACGCTACTAGGATTAATCCATAGGTTGCCGTAGCTTGAGTAGTAGTACAGTTTGACGGAGAATTTGTAATATATCTATTATCTCTCGCATATTTGGGGAAGCTTGAAAGGGCTTTCACTACAGATTTTAAATCAAAGCCAACCGCCTAAAACCAGTATAGCTTAATTTTGAGATGATAAAGCCTAAGTTTAGCTTTGTGGTTTAATTCCTTGATCATCGTATTTTCCATTTTAAATTGAACAAATTAGGGGAGTAAATGTTAAGGTTTTCGTTCTATTGCATGGATAATTTACGAATTTCGAAATTAAGTTACAAAGCTTAAGTTTTACAGATCCCTATGTTCCTGCTTCTCTTGCATGGGTGAATTTACGATATTTAAGATTAAGCTGTAAAGCTTCATTTTCTAATACTTTAGTAAAGCAGATTTTTACATGAGTTCCTGGCTGGACGTGGTAACTTAAGAAGTTGAATACAATATGTTAAGTTGCCAGGTTCTCCTAGCTGGCTTTGTAAACTTAAGCTTGCTGATTAACTTCTAGGTAAAGCTTAAGTTTACAAGACGTCCTAGCTTAACGTTACATTTATAAGTTTAAAATGGTTCTTTCATATTGGTATTGTCATGGAGAAGATTAGAGTTATTGTTGCTCATGGAGACTGCGACGGTATTGCATGTGCAGCTATTGCTTTAAGGAGATTTCCAGATTCAAAAATTGTTTTTGCTGAGCCATACAATATACATGAGAGAATTCCAAATGAGGTTCCAGTATTAGTTCTTGATCTACCATATGTTAGTGATGGAGGCAACGTATATGTTATTGATCATCATCCTGATCTGGCTCCATCATGCAGCTACTTAATGAGGGATTGGAGGGAGGCTGATGAGTATCTTGTTAATCTAGGTTTAGCGGGTGATAAAAGCTCTATAAGCAACCCGGAAATTATGGAGGATGCTGAATTGCTTAATGATGCTATTCATCTTAAGCCTAACGATGATGCGTTTAAGGAACATATTACATATCAACTTTCAAGAGGCGTAAGAATTAGAGATATACCCGGAGTTATTGAAAGAGCTGAGGAATATCGTAAAAAACTTAGAAAAGTTTTAAATGAAGCATTTAAAAGAGTGGAGGATAGGGGGGACTACATTATTGTTGCCTATCCAGACATACCGGATGGATTTGCTGGTAAAATAGCAGCAGAGCTATCGAAAAAGTTCTCTAATACATTCCTTATTTGGAGGAGAGCGGAGAAAACAATAGTTACCATGAGGACGTCAACATTCAACTCAATCGATATTTGCAATAAACTTAAACAGGCAGACCGAAAAAATATTCTTGGAGGAGGACATAGAAAAGCTGCAAGCTACTCAACAAGATTAGGCCTTAAAGAAACCATAAGTCTACTCATGAAAATACTTGAAAAATCCAGTCCAACATTTCCTACAGATCAATGAAGACTATAACAATATGTTAATGCTAGAATATCTCTATACTGTCTAATACATGGCAAATTAGTTAATACCCTCCACAACTGAGTTAGAAGATTTCTACATATAGCACCTCAATGCTTAACACATCTGCGATAACACAGCCTGTATGTCTAGATACACAGCAATATGCGTAACGCAGCAATAAAGCAGCATACTCCACACCGACCCTCCACGGCTTCATGTCGATTTAAAACAGGAAGTACAACCATCAAGCATTAAGCTGTAAAGCAGTAATTAGAGTATTCTAAATCCGTCTTCATCACAACTTTTAATCTCCTCTTTAACTTTTGGTAAAATTTCTGAACAACTCTTAATCGTTCTTCGATTGAAGGAGTGTTGATGAGAAGTTTATTAGGCGTGATAATCTTATTATCAGCCCGGACTTCTTGAAGATTACAATCTTGGGCTTAGCGTCTTGAATGATGGTAAGGTAAACGTCCATTCAGGATTATGGATGGATATGTTTATTACTAGCCGTCGTAGATATTTATTTCTCAGTGTCTGTTTTACTTCTTTGTGGAGTAATGAATTCATTATTTAAGTTTACGTAATGAGCTGGGAAGAAATTCTAAGAATTATTATAATTATTCGTCAAAGCATTTTCGTCTTGTAAACTTAAGCTTTACCTAGAAGTTAATCAGCAAGTTTAAGTTTACAAAGCCAAGCATTTTCTAAATAAAGCTTAAATAGTAATTCTGGTTATTAATCCTAGATGATGAGGGAGATGATCGCAGATCTAAATGAAGAAAACTAAGTTCTGAATCATACTTATTATTTAGAGTTCATATAGGTGCTTCAAAATATTTAAGTCCTTACTGCTTATTTAGGGCTCCGTAACCTAGCATGTTGGTAGCCTCTATCATGATATTGTATCTCTATAAGTTCTTGCTTACACCCCTATATTCACGATTCATTTAGCATCATCACTATGATTAAGGAACTTCTACATGTTCCCCATCGCATTCATCTTAGTGATGACGTTAGTTATTAAATAGCTTTTTAACTATATTATTTATCTATCATAGAATCCATCAAATAATAGAAATTCAATGTAATAGGGAACTTAATGAACTAAGCCATTAGAATTAATTATGATTTCTATAAACTAGAAGACTTAAAATATCTGAAGACGTTCTTATGAATAGCATGTAAGTAAGCTTTATGATTTATAGTTAAGCTTTTATTTATGTTTTGTAGGTTTTTGTGGTGTTTACTTGAGAATTATAATTTTAGGTCCTCCAGGAGCTGGTAAGGGAACTCAGGCTAAGCTACTTTCAAGCCACTATGGCATACCACACATATCCACCGGTGATATTATTCGGGAGGAAATTAAGCGTAATACGGCTTTAGGAGTTAAAATTAGAGGATATGTTGAGAGGGGGGAGTTAGTACCTGATGAAGATGTAATTGAGATTGTTAAAGAGAAAATACTACTAGGGAACTGTAGCGGAGGCTTTGTTCTTGACGGTTTTCCAAGAACAATTATTCAAGCTAAAGCCTTAGACCATATTTTAAGTGGTATGGGGTTAAGAATAGATGCTGTAATTAATCTCGTAGTTAGTGAGGAGGAGATAGTTAGAAGAATATCAGGTAGGAGGATATGTAAAAGCTGTGGTGCAACATATCATTTAGTATTTAACCCTCCAAAAAAAGACTTGAAATGTAATGTGTGTGGTGGAGAACTATATCAGAGAAATGATGATATGGAGGAAACAGTTAGGAGAAGGGTTAAAGTATATAATATTGAGACAAAACCATTGATAGAATACTATGAGAAGAGAGGACTACTTATAAATGTTAACGGTGTTGGAGATATAAATAGTGTATTTAGTGAAATACTAAGAAAACTTGGGGGTTAGCTATACTTCCTTTACGAGAACTATCTCTATTGTTGAAACCATTCTCTTAGTTGGCTCCTGACCCACCTGTTCAGACCCTATCTTAATATCTTTAATACTTGCCTTTGTAAGTCTCCTGAAAATCTCTACAGCACTAACAGCTGTAGAAATAGCCCGCCCTCTAGCCTTTACAACAATCTCCTTCTCCGGCATAACAATCATTGCTGTAGCGTAAGCCATCGGAGGCTTCTTACCAATTAATATAACGTTCGACGGAACTGATGGCTGAGCACTCATAGGATCACCAACCACCTATAAAACCAGCTTCTTAAATACTTTTCGCTAAAATCTAAGGACGTGGCAACTTAAGAAGTTGGATACAATATGTTAAGTTGCCGGGTTCAAATCTAAGAATGTGGTAACTTAGAATGTTAGATGTAATATGTTAAGTTGCTAGCTCCCGCTTACTAAACCTGATTATGGATGAAATAAATATCCCTGTAAACCATCCTTCTCATACATGATCCAAAATAGTATAACATATCTCCTAGATGCTCTATTTGCAGCCTAATTCTTCAATATTGTATTTCTTATCTTAGATCTGTATGAATTAAGGAATTAATTTTGAAGTTTCCTATTTTACTGTTATGGATAAATCTATGAGACTTAAAATGCTGCAAAGCCACCATAGAATAAATCATGATTTCTATAAACTAGAAGACTTAAAATATTTGAAAACATCCTGATTATGTATATAAACAATAATGGTTTAAGATGACGTTTCCTCATAATAAATCCAGAGGTCTTAGGCATGGTATCCCTATAGATAGAGGTTACAATTAAAGTTGAGTTTATAGAGCGGATTTAATGTAAACCTGCGCTAAATAAGGGTTGTCCAAATATTATTCAGCTATCACCAAATTCGAAAATTAGAGTAATCTAGGAAAGGCTTATGAGCTGTTAGACACATCCACTAAGTAGAGACAGCTTCTATACTTCACTTATAAAAACACCATTATGCTGATGGATTAATAATTGAAGTAGTTTCAAAATATTAAGTTTAAGCTTTATGACTTAATTTCGAAATTCGCAATTTTATCCATGTGGTAGAAAGGAAAACCTAACATTTACTCCCTACCAATTTAAAATAGAAAGTACGATCATCAAGAATTAAGCTACAAAGCCAAGTTTACCATGTTCCACACCTCATTATACCTTAGAATGATAAGCATACATCTAGCATTACAGTTCAGTATATATACTGAAGATGTAGATCTAAATGTATAGTAATACTAAAACCATGTTTAGAAACAGTTAAAAATCCTAAAGCTAAGCCTTTTAGGGAGCTATGAAGGGCAGAGCTGATGAGTTTAGAAAGCTGATGACTGAATCTTTAAATACCTATAACTCAGTAGGTAACACCATAAGGGAAATGCATAGAAACATTAGATGTGTGAAAGGGATGATGTGTAGGAATGGTGTAGGTGATAAACTCATAAGGGCAGGTGTTTTCTGTATAGCTGGCATACCTGAACCATTTATAAGTGATGTTATGGGGGCTATGTTAATAGCTGTTGGAGCATATGTAAGGAGGAGGGAGGGGGATTTGAGGGAATTACCTAAAGCATTAAGTAAGCATGTCATCGAATTGAGGAAAATTAGAGAGATACTACACGAAACTAAAATAACCATCTAATACATCATATTGTGAAGTATAGAACCTCATAGAGTAGATCTGAAAAGTGTTAAGCATTTTTTCTAGAGCTCTTTTTAAACTGCTTACTCTTAACTACCTCCTCCTCTTCAGGTACTAGTTCAGGAGCCTCAATTTCAATGGCTTCAGGCTTGTATTTAGCAAGTAGTGTAAGCTTTAATGATTTAATCCATGATTTATCTACGAGAACCCTCATTCCAAGCTTAAAACCCCCCTCAAGCATTTTATCACGGGAAATCCTAATAATTCCTAAACCTTCATCTTCTGGAGGAGCTTTCTCAACTCTAGCTCTTATCTGTGATGGAGAGAAACCGGGGCTAAATACATCAACCTCATCGCCGGGCTTAACTCCAAGATACTTCATAGTAGCTTCATCAAGCCTAACACATTTTAAATCACCATTAATAGGCTCCGCAACTATAAGCTCAACCCTTCCCCCCACCTACTCACCTATATTAATTTATATTATGAGAATATATCTTTAGTGTTGATACGGTAAAAATAAGTATATTCGGTAAGTATTAGAGGCTGCCCTCATATATTTCACAGAGTTTACTTGGCTTTTCAAGAGCACGATTTATAGCTATCTCAGCTATCTCCTTACCGATATCAACAACTCTCCCCATATTCCATATTATATTGCTTAGAAAAACTGCAATACAGGGGTTGGCTACTTTAGTTATTACCTCCTCTATAAGATTCTCTATGCTGGGTCTTATTGTTTTCTTATACAGGTTTATAGCTGAATTTGCAAGCTTAACATCTCCTGTAAGAAGTGCTTCAATAGCTTTATGGGTTAAATCATAGATCTGCTCATTAAGACTAGATATTTTACTAATTAGTGTCTTATCTATACCGTCTTTTGTTGAGCATTCCAACATTCTTTTAGAGCTATCAGCAATATTGTAAGCTAGATCAGCCATATGTTCAAGTCTTTGAGCTATAACCCTATTACCGGCAATATGTCTAGGATCTCTAATACCTATTTTCTCAGCAATACTTCTATCAGATATCGCTGAGAGTAGAAGCCTTACTGTAAGCCAATACATCATGTCGGCTTCATCCTCTCTACTCATGACTTCAAGAGCTAGATCGTAGTTGTAATCGGTAAGTGCTTGTACAGCCTCCTTATACATTAGAGATGAAATAACATAAAGCCTCCTCATAACGGTATTTATTGGAAACCTTGAAGGATCTATAGCGCATTGCAGAATAATTTGTGTAGGTGTTTCCTCAACAATTCCAATACCGATAAGCCTTTTCACAACTCTACGAGCCTCATCAACATGGGAGGGCTTAATCCTTCCAGGAGCAACAATCCTAATAACATCCCTACCTAAAACATAGTTTCCAACAATAGCTCTCTCCAACATTCCAGGCTCATCACATACTACAGCATTAATTATAGCCTCCTTAACCACTTCCTCCCTCTTAATAAGCCTACTAGGTATGATTTTAAGACTTCCATCCTCATTCCTAATGAAAATTACCTCATCCCCCTTCTTAAGCCCCACCTCCTCAATCCAGCTATGAGGAAGAGAAACCGCTAGTGAGGAGTATCCTACTTTCTGAATTTTCCTACTTTCCATAATATTTAATTATAAATGGGATATTTAAATATATACTTGTAAACAAAAGTAAAATTTAAACAATTCATGATTGTAGAAATATATAGATTATATAGAGGTTTAAGGTAATTCAACGCTTGACCAAATACTATCTTCCAGCATTAGTTTCATCTACATACTATTCCTAAGCTATAAGCATTGAGGTGAATTTACATATTTAGCTCGCCTCGTTTCAATTTTTATATTTAATTATTGCTTTTAATCTTCTATCGATACTGTAACAAAAAGAGAACTTTCAGGTTTTAATGGTAGCTATTAAGAATTAGAACTGCAGTAAAGTAGGTTATTACAGTTGTTGGTAAACTATTTCTAGCGGCTTATAGACACGTCTTCGCTACCAGCTCCGTTATATCATATATCTTCATTTTTTTATTAAGTTTACTTGCAGCGTTTGTAAATGTTATTTTGCATATAGGGCAGGCTGATACCAGTATTTCCGCTCCAGTACTGCTGGCCTGGTTTAATCTATGCTCAGCGATTTTTAATGTAAGTTCAGGATGTATGAATTCGAGAAAAGCCCCTCCACCACAGCAGTATGTATTCATTCTGTTTTCAGGCATTTCCACTAGGTAGTGGAAATCAGCCTCCCTAGGTATGATTTGTCTCAACACGTTTCTAGGCTCATTTATAATCCCTCCTAAACGGGAGAGTGAACATGGATCATGATATGTTACTTTCTCAATAATTCTCCTACCTATCTTCAGCCTACCTTCATTTAAGTATTTATTGATTAGTTCAGATATATGTAATACCTCAAAGCTGTAGTTAACATTTAGCTCCGGATACTCCCACTTTAGCATTCTATAACACTCCGCACAGCTTACAACCACTTTTTTAACGTTTAACAACTCTATTTCCTTAACGTTGCGTTTAGCAAAGTTTCTAGCAGCATCCATGTTTCCAAGAGCTATCCATGCACTGCCACAGCACCATTCATTATCCATTATAGTCCAGCTTTCACCTACACTTCTCAAAATGTATGCTGTTGATTCAGCTATGCTTGGGTCTCTTATCGCTGAAGTACATCCAACAAAGTAGAGGATATCCGCCCCTCTGACATTTACAGGTACCTGAAAGTCTAGCTTTTTAAGCCATTCAAGCCTTCCATTAGACCTATATGGATTCTTATATTTCATCAATGCCTCATCAACATTTTTCAACGGCTCAGGAATGTATCCAGCTCTATAAGTCATTGATCTTAAAACCTCTCTCAGCTCCCTATTACGTATACCTAGGATACATCCAATCCAGCATCTACCACATAGAGTACATAAATATGCAGCTTCAGATGCTTTACGTAGCTCCCTAAGATCAACCCTACTGGCTGAGCTTATTAAGCCAAGTATGCTCACATCCCTACCTATAATCCTCCTTAACTCCTGAAGCTTCAATGCTGGAACCGAAATTATACTCTTATCCTGCTCATATACTGGACATACCTCACTACATGCACCACATCTTACACATGTCTCAAGCTCAACTATCTGTGATGTTCTAAGCTCCTTCAGGAAGTTTTCAGCAGCCATCAATCCCCACCTAAAGCTGCTTTCCTTAATCCTGAGAGAGCCATAACGATTATTGAGGTAATTCCATGGAAGAACTTACTAAATGGAGTATACATTATGAATACTTGAACAGCTAGCATATGGAATGCTATCATGCATAGCCTATATTCCGGAAACATCTGGCTGGACAGTGATGCAGTTAATCCTGTAACTCCAATAATTAGCAGTAGGGGTACAGCTATAAAATCTCCAATACTTGAAATAGCTCTTAAAGGCTTATTTGCAGCGTATTGATATAGCCTTCTAGCAAACATCAACGCTAGGCATGAAATAAATATTATTGATAATGCATGGGTGAAAGGCTTTGAAACGTAAAGTACTGTAGGTATTGCTATATACTGTCTAATTAGAGCAAGTATTGAGTCTATATGGGCTTTTGTTAATAGTAACGCTATAAACATTACATGCATACCTACCCCAATAACGTAGAAGACCATATCCTTCCTAGCAGCTAAAGAATAGTTTGGTAGATGATCTAGAACAAACGAGTTAAAAACCCCCTTTAACTTACTCCCCCTATAGCTTTTAAAGCCGATCAATACTGGAGATACTTTCCACAACATAAACCATTTCAGAAATCGTAGAACTGTACCATAAATAAAAATAAATAGTGTAATTAGTGGAAGTGCTGTACTTATGAATGTAATTGTCTGCCCATCAAACATTTTAAACACCATTCAAACTTGTTCTCACCATAGCTTAAACACATGTCTAACTTGCTCTTACATGCTTAGCTTTAGCCTCCTCCTCCACCGCAATAGGTGGAACTTCAACCTCAACCATCGCTACTTTCCTCTTATGGAATGTATATGCTAAGTCTATAGCAATGCAGCAGGAGAATGCAAGAAGTGTTGCTGCATAGATCCATATAATCTGCATTACGTTTAACCCTATAAGAAGCATTACACCTCCAGCAATAGCTAACGCTAAAGACACTATAAACATAGCAGCATAGGCAGCAGCTACATAAACTCCACCATCCTTATTGGTTTTTATATTCTCAAACATGATATTTACCACCTCCGAGATGAATTTACAGATGGAGAAATATAATATTTATGTATTTACTTTTTTATCTAGTATTTATAGTATATATGGATTTCATCAACTATTAACAAGCAATGATGTTTGAAGCAGCCTATAAACTTAAGCATGTTTCACAACCTCTATCATGGATGGAGCTTTCTCCATGAATTCTTCCACTTAACTTTTCTACTTACCATGCTTCGTTTACCATTATCATTATTGCTTAGAAGCATTTCAGCATGATTTCATCAAATTCATCCTTAATGCACGGTACCAGCCTAGCTCTATCCTAACTGTACCATTCTCTTCAGCCCCTAATTTCAGAGCTGTATACTCCATGCCTTAGATTAGCAGTATCGAAAGTCATTATGCATAGAATCCTCCTTAAGTAGGCTTGAAGGCAATATACAATATCTCCCCCAGAACTATCCTAGTCCTAGGATTAGGATTGAAAAATAGTTTGATTAGTATGTTATCTGCCCTGCAATTACGATGGAGTATCTCATAAATACACCGCCTATTAATGCGCAGAGAGCGATTATAGCCATTACGGCTGGGTACCACTTTATAAATTTAGCAGTCCTACCCCTCCATGCAAGTAGGAGGCATCCAGTTAATGGAGTTAAAATACCTACTACAATGACAAGAATCCAAAATATTAAGCTTAACTCACCATATATGAGTGTAGCTGCTGATGCTGATGCTAATGGGTTTCTGGGGGCAACTATAGGTAGTCCATAATACATTCCGAATACATATGATAATATAGCTATAAGCTCAATAACGACCATGTAGGCATCAGCTACATCAAGTCTATGAAGAACCTCTACAATAGCCTTCTTGGAACGCTCATCCCGAACAATTGGGTATAGAAATGAGCTAAGGAAACCTATAGCCATAAGCCCTGTTGAGACTCCTGATGAGAAGAAAGCTATTACCAGGAGGGGGGTATGCCAGAACGGCCTAGCCCATACAACACCTAAAACAAAGCTTGTATATCCTACAAGTCCACATGCAGTGAAGAATAGTATAACCTCAATAACGCGTCTCAGCTTAAAGCTTCTAGTCCAGAAAAACCATTTCTTAACTGCTTGAACGAATGGTAATGCTTCAGGAGGATGATATGAAGCATATATTATACCTAGAGGTATAACGGTTGAAAGTATTGTTGTACCAACACTAATCATTGATGTCGGTATGTTTGAATATAGAAACATAGCTCTCTCAGGTCTACCAGCATCAAGAGCGAAGAAGAGTATACAAAGCAATGCGCCAATAACCCCTATGTAATTACCAAATCTTACTATTTCCCTCCATTTATCCCAAGTTATTATACTTGTAACTACAGCAACTATGAATGCTCCACCGCCAAGTCCGCCGAAAAATAATGCAAGTGCTATTTCCCAACCCCAAGTAATAGCCTCCATAAAACCACTTAGGAAACAATAAGTCATTAATTAATAAACTTTACGTATAATCTATAAATACCAGCTTTACAGAAATACTTATCGTTATCCATCTATACTAAATTCTGCAAATCCTAATATTCCCTAGTCTAAATCTTAACCTACGCCTTCCATCATGAATTGCGGAATATCAACACCCTCCATACAAAAGTCGGAAGATCTCATTTTACTAGGTATACCTCTATTCTTACCAAATATTTATAGAAATACGTAAACAGTTGTTGAATAGCTAACATTTTGTAACTATCCGACAACGGTTACCGTCAACAATGCATCGGAGGTTTAACTTACAGTTCTCATATACTACTAATGAAAGTATTGATTAGCCTGAAAAGCTAAGCTTTACAGCTTACTTTAACATTAGTTAAACCCTTTAAATATAAATGTTATAGCTTCAATTCATTCCATAGCTAAAGCTGTAGCTTCTTGTGAGAGATAGGTGAAGTTTAAATACTATACCAACACTACTTTAGCATGGTTGAGCGGACATTTAATGAGAGAGTTAAACAAATTGATGAGGTAATTAGTAAACATCCGGAGTTAACTCGAGCGTTTAACCTATACAAAGATCTTTTTAAAGCTAAAATGGAGATGGAGAAGGACCGGAATAAAGGATTAAGCTTAGGTCTTAGCGAAGAGCTTATCAACTCCATCCGGGAAAGAGCTTGGAGAGAAAGGAAGCCGATGACTTATTTCATAGATGAAATATCATTCTCTACAGAGAAGATAATTAAGACTATAAGCTTAGCTGTAGATGTTCTGCATAAACATGGCCTAAACAATAAACTTAAAAATATAGATGTTATACTTAGAAATAATGATCTTATAGATAAGCTTATAAAAGCTGCTTTAAGAAATGATGTTGACGTTTACACTGATATATCTAATAATTTAGGTATTGATTCAGCATCATTATCCTTAATATTTAGCATAGTAGTTCAGCCCCTCCTTGAAAATCTTTCTAGAAGTATTGATAAAGCTCTTTTAGAGAAATGGTTTAATACGTTATGTCCGATATGCGGAAGAAAATCCAATATAGCGAAGATTAGAAACAAGAAGAAGTACTTAGTATGTCCACTATGCGGGGCAGAATATAGAATAGAGTATTTACTCTGCATAAACTGCGGTAATAGAGATCCATATACTCTATACTTTCTTATTGATGAAAGAAATCCAGCATATAAGATTGATGTATGTATGAAGTGTAGATGTTATGTGAAAGTTATAGATGAAGACCTTCTACAGGAGAATATACCAAAAGGTCTTGAGGATATTTTAACATGGGAGCTTGATAAAATAGCTGAATATAAGGGATTAGCTAGAATTAGTACATAACCATTAATAATCAGAAATCTTTATTAATAAAACGCTACTGAAGCAGCTCTAAACATTTAAGCATTTTCCCTAGTGGACAAATACTACCAAGTTGATGTATGGTAAATTCATGAAACCAAGACTTAACTTGACAGTATCGGTGAACATACTTAACAATTCGTAAATCGTATTAGCTTAATATTAAACATTTGAAGTTAGTAATAGTTGGATGCAGTAACCTTAGCAACGTTATGTTAAGTGTAGACACCCTTAACCCTCTTGTAAACTTAAGCTTATGGTTATTCTCCTGTTTGACAATAGTATCTACCCTGAGTATATTTATGGTTGATCTGTCGAGGCTTTAAGGATGGATTACATATTAAACATAAAGTGGACATCAGCATGGAAGCAATCGTGGAAATAACTTCAGCTCTATAGTGTCTAGGCTTTATCAATCTATATTCAGTCTCCTTAACAATTCTGTAGAGTCTTTTGAGGCTGTAGTCCACACCATTCTTAGATAGCTTAACTCTTAACAGCTTAATAGTCCAGTAGTCTACGTCGTATCCTAGAGTTTTTTGGGTTTAGCTTAAGCTTTCAGCTACAAACTTCTCGATGCTTTTCTAGATCTACCACTTCTATGCTTATCCCTTAAAGCCGCTATACCCCTCCCTAAACCTTTAACCCAATTGAATATCGTCCTCTTAGTTCTACCAACTGTTTCAGCTGCTTTGCTAAGGGAGAATCCATCATAAAAGTTGAAATCCTCCTAACACGAGCGTTTCTCTCCTTCTTTAAAGCCTCAACCAGATCAACCATGAATATACTTAGGAAATAGAGTATGAAGAGCTACGTGAAATACTATTGTCAAACAGGAGAATAACTGTAAGCTTAAGTTTACAAGGCGCTATGCTACAAGATAATCTTTATATATGTCTATATGTATGTACGTATAGATGTAGATGGCAGTACTTAGGGGATACGTATATAGTAGAGATGGTAAAGCTATTGGAGCTGCTTATGTTAGGTGTGGTGATAAATTAACCTTAACGAATTTTGATGGTGAGTTTAAATTTGATGATTTAGAGCCGGGAGCCTATACTGTATCTGTTGGTATTAAGGGGTTTAAAAGAAAGAAAATACCTATTAATTTGAAGGATCATCTTACTTTAACAATATATCTTGATATAGAGAGGGGAAGTTCAAAGATCTATGGCTACATTTATGATGCTGAAACAGGCATGATAATAGATTCAGGAATTGTAATGCTAATACTACCCTTCACTAATCATTACACCCAAATAGGGAAGGATGGATATTATGAATTTAATGAGTTGCCCTCAGGAACATATGAGGTCATAGCATCACCGCTCAACTATCTTGATGAGAAAGCCAGCATTACATTATTAGATGGAGAGGTGAAGAGGCTTGATTTCTTTTGTAAGCGTAAAACTGAAGAAGCTCCATGGGGATAATTTACCTGAGATCGTATCTAAATCATAAGCTTGTATTAGCTTAGCATTCTATGTTTATGGATTAAAGCAATATGCATGTAAATCTTACTTAGCCTAATGAGATCGTTCAGAGATATCATTAATCACTATTAAGCTTCTAGATCAGTTTATGCTTATTTCACTATGTACTCTCCATATTAAAACTCTCATCAAGATTACTCATGTAGAAATATACAAACCCAAATCTAATATGATGAAGGAGAATTATGTAAACTGCTCCACAACTAAAGTTAGGAGCTTCCGGCATTTAGGCTTTATACCTCATTTGCTGATTTAGGGGTTACAGCCCTCATAGAGCTCATTAACCTATGGGCTAAGATTAGCCCCTACAGGCTCAGAACATCCGATTTAAATATTTTAGGAAAGATTCTGTTTAATTTTTACATCATTCATCAGAACTAAAGTTCTGGGTTTCTGGACATCCATCTTTATATGAAGATTTAGAGCTTATAATTTCATCCATGTAGTGATGAAGATGGAAACTTCAACGTACCCTTAATTCATACATAGAAGACGTGATTATTGAAGAGTTAGACTGCAAATAGAGATCGTTATTAGCCACTATATGCTTATCTAAAACCACAAATAGTATAATGATTTATCTACTCTATCCATAGGAATAATAGAGCTGAATAATTAAAAATTGTTTGTTAGATTTCTTTCTTTTCCACCTCTCCAGCTCTACTTCTCCTCCTAGCGGCTATTGCTGCTACTATACCTAGACCTAATATCGCTAATCCTCCTGCAGCCATCATTCTAAGGGATTCGGGGGATAGTGATGGCTGAATCATTGCAGCAGCTGTTTTTACGGGGATGACTTCAGGTACTTCATATACTTTCTTCGCTACTGCCGGTAAGCCAAGCTCCTCAGGTGGAGCTGTAAGTACCATTATTACTCCTGTTCCACCAGCCTCCTCGACACCGTACAGGTATCCCTTAACCTCAGCGGCACGCCTCTTAGCCTCCTCAACTATTTCTTCCCTATCGCCAAATTTGAGTGCTTCAGTAGGGCATGATTGAACACATGCAGGCTTTAAACCTACTTTAAGCCTATCAAAGCATAGAGTACATTTCCTTGTTCCTACTCCTCTTCCAAACTTTGGAACTTTGAATGGGCATGCCTCAACACATAGTAGACATCCAACACATCTCTCCGAATGTATGACGACAGCTCCTGTTTCAGGATCCTTTACTATAGCTCTCGGCGGACATACCTTAACGCATACAGGTTCAAGACAATGCATACATCTATACGTTGCGAAATGCATCTTGAAGGAGCTATCCTTACCTAAATGGGAGATCTTTATTATATTCCATGTATTTGCTGAAAGATCGGGGGGATTGGTCCATGTCTGACTTAGTGATGTCTTCTCAGCATCAAGCTCATTCCATCTCTTACATGCAACCTGACATGCTCTGCAGCCAATACATCTTGACCCATCGTAAAGTATAGCTTTAACCATATTATCTCACCTTCTCAATACTGCATAGACATACCTTATATTCAGGTATATTAGCACTTACATCTACAGCATCTATAGTTACATCATTTGCTGAGGAGCCTGTAACTAAGCCTTTGAAGCCCCAATGCCACGGCATTGCAACCTCATGAATGATTTTTCCATTAACCTTAATTGGCTTAATCCTTTCCGTTACAAGTGCTTTAACCTTAATCCCACTAGTGTTTCTAGCTGTCTTAACAAGCACGAAGTCTCCTGTCTTTATGCCAAGTTCATTAGCTAATTCAACACTTATTTCAATAAACATTTCGGGCTGAAGCTCAGCAAGCCATGGGAGGTTACGTGTTAAAACCCCTGTCTGCATGTGTTCGGTAAGTCTAAATGTTGTTAGTACATATGGGAATTTCCCCTCTCCTATAACTTCCTTGCTTCCCTTCATAATTTTTCCTGTAGTAATATCGAACCATACAATATCGTTGATTATGCTGTGATCCCATATAGTTGGGTAATCCCTAGCTAGATCAGGATCTGGGCTTTCAAGAGGTTCATTATGGAGTGGGAATCCGTATCGGCGGGGATCATGAGCTGGCTTCGTAGTATCGTAGAGCGGTGCAGACCATACAGCAGCCTTATCAAATCCCAGCCACTTTTTAGGATTATGAGCCCACCACGTGAAGAACTTGTTGTAGGGTGTTTTCTCGTTTAGGTTGTAGAGTATTCTCTGATTTGTCATCCATGAGTAAGCCCAGTTCTTGAAGTAGCCATACTTAGCATCATCATCATCCTCTGGAGTTCTATCCCTACGTTTAGGAAGAATTCCGTTTATATATTGATACTTAGGATCAGGATCGTAGCCATCCCTATATATTACGTTAGCTGCTGCTTGAGGTAGAATAGCATCACCTACCTTAAGTGCACCATGCTTATAAGCTATCTCCCTGAATACAGCTTCCGGATTAGATCCGAATCTCGATGGCCAGCATTCATCAGGATTATTCTGTACTTCAACTCCTCCTACCACCCTCTTAACATCAACGCCGTTCTCAGACTCGTAAAGTTCGGATGGTAGCTTAAACACTTTCTCCCTCCTTAAAACCCTAAATAGCTCTGTAATAATTCTAAACTCATCCATAACCTCGCCTTTATACCTCATTGTTGGCGGGTCTCTAGCTTTCCACTGCCACTGTATCCATCTACCAGTATTTGTTACACTTCCCTCTCTTTCAACTCTACACGTACCTGGAAGAACTATATCTGCGAAGTGGGCTGTTTCAGTTTCGAAGAGATCACAAACCACGGTAAACAATCCCTCTCTTGATAATGCTTCTTTAACTAGATTGGCGTTAGGCATTGATACTACTGGGTTTTCACCGAAAATGAATAGTACCTTTATTTTACCATCCCTAACAGCTCTAAATAGCTGAACTATAGCGTTACCTGTACCTAATGGTAGATCACATATTACCGGCTCATTATCTGGATCGATGCCAGGCCATGTCCCAACATAAATACCCCAATGATACTCTAATGCATTCCATGTTGGAAACATTCTATCATCCCATCTGAAAATATCAGCCTTCCCTTGAGCTTCAGCTTCGCTTATATCCCTCCATGGATAGGTTTTACCTCCACTTACCCCTCCCCTCTCATTCGGTTTTGTATTCTTCCACTTCTGGTATCTTCTTACATCATCAATGTTTCTCGGTGGAACTCTATAACCCATAATTACGTGGGAGAGCACATTCATATCCGTACTTCCCTGAACATTGCTTATGCCTCTAAGCGCATTTACACCTCCTCCAGGTACACCCATATTTCCGAGGAGGAGCTGTAGGATTGCCTGTGCTCTAATAGCTTGTACTGCATTGGTGTGTTGGGTTGTACCCATAGCATAGTATATGTTGCCGGGTTTTAATGATGTAAATGTTTCAGCTACCTCTATAAATTGATCCTTTGCAATACCTGAAATCCTTTCAACCTCTTCAGGCGTGTATTTAGCTACTATTTCCTTCAGTTTTGAAAATATGGAGTTCGGATTTGTCCTCCAGTCGTCAAGCCTATTTCCATCAAGATCATACGGCATATTTGTTCTTTCCTCAACAAACTTCCAATCCACTCTCTCCGGCTTCTCATAAAGCAGGTATCTTATTAACCCAAGAAATATTGCTGCTTCAGCTCCAGATCTATACCTAACATATATATCAGCTTTAGAAGCTGATCTATGATATCTAGGATCTAGAACTATTATCTTCGCCCCCTTCTCTCTAGCTCTATTTACCCATCTAAACTCCATAACGTGTGATTCAGCTACATTACTCATAATTAGGAAAACCTTTGAATTCTTCGCGTCAACTATATGGTTAGTCATAGCTCCGAATCCGAAGGTGTTTGCAAGCGCAACAACAGTGCTTGCATGACATTTCCTAGCCTGATGCTCAACATTAAGAGTTCCTAGAATGGAACATCCCTTCTTAATTAAGTAGCATTCCTCATTGTTGAAGTAAGCTGATCCTAACCAGCCAACTGGAGAATCCTTCCCAACTCTATAGTAATGTGTAACTCCATCCTTATCCGTATGTTTGTAGGGGAAATTCTCCAAAGCATTTTTAACCTTCTCAGCTATTATCTTAAACGCTTCCTCCCAGGTTATAGGTACCCATCCAGGATCCTCATCCACCCCCTTCCTAGGATTTGTACGCTTCATGGGTGTAAGTAGGCGTCTATCATTATTTACAAGTTGAATATATGCAGCTGCCTTACTGCAAAGAGCCCCCTCATTTATCGGATGATCAGGATCCCCCTCTATCTCAATTATAGCATCATCTATAACTGTAGCTAAAACCCCACATCCTCCAGCACAATATATGCATATACTTGGGATTTTACGACCCCACCTGTAAAGCTTTGCCTTCTCCATAACCGGCTGAGCCTCAATACTAGGAGTAATTGCTGGAAAAGCAAGCATTAAAGTAGTTAAGGAACATGTCTTTAGAAACTCCCTACGTGATAACACCGCTTCAGACATAGGTATCGGTATAGGAAACCCAGTAAATATAAATATTTTTCGTTTATTTGATTGGATACTGTCAAATTAACATATAGTAGACTCATTAAGCCTAAGGCTTAACTCGACAGTATCATTTGATTGAAAGCTGCAACTTAGCATATCGTATCTGAATTCTTAAGCTGCCACGCTTATCTGATTTTATTAACCTTAGAGGTTTAAGTAGAGGTGCTTTATATCCTAAATTTTTATTATATTTTGATTACATATTCCTTGAAGGAAAAGCACTACTTATATCTGCTTCTTAGGCTTAATACATGACAACATATAACGAAGACCTTTAACTCCGAGGTGTTTTCAAAATATTTAAGTTTATCATATTCCATACCTCATATGTATTATTATGCTTGAATGTTATGATTGCTGGAACATTATGGCTAGTCTCTCATATATTATTATTGCTCTTCTGAATGTTTTAAGCCATGCATTGAATCTCTCTATGGCTGACCTCATTACTTTATATTCCTCCTCATCGTATGTTATCTGCCTTCCCTCATTCTTAGAGTTTACAGGTATATTTGCTGAACACCATCCTCCTCCAACCTATTCCCTACTTCATATATATTATATGCTGAATCTACATAAACCCCTTCAGGCTTCATCTTATCGTATAGATTGAACATTTTAGAGTTGTGGATGTTTCTTGGGCTAATAGCTACGGCTATAGGCTTCAACCCCTCATCAACTATTACATGTATCTTCGTCCCCTTCCTATGTTTGAATCCATCATATCCTACCTCCCCCCTTTAGCCTCCACGTTGTGCTATCTACTGCTACACGTCTACAACTCATGGATGTGAGGAACTCAATTATCTTACCCCATACTCCAGCCTCCTGAAGTCTTCTAAGCAATCTCCAGCAGTTACGTACGATCCATACCTCCTAGGCATCCCAACACCACCTACAGCTAGTAGTAACAACATATAGCGTTAATCAACGATCTATCATCGCTTAAAGCCCTCCTAGGCTTAGGTAGAAGAAATAACGCACCACTTCTACCACTTAACTCACGAAACTCCATAACAAAATAAGCGCCTTGTAAACTTAAGCTTGTGGTTTAATTCTCCTATTTGACCATAGTATTTCACATAACTTTTTTCTACAGGTTTCTTTAAGTATATGTTATGGTTGATTTGCTCTAGGCTTTGAGGATAGAGGGGGATTACAAATTCAACATAAGCAGATACCCAACATGGAAAATAGTAGTGAAAGAACTTTAGCGAAATACTACAGTCAATTAGGCTTAAGCTTTATCTGGGGGTTCTCTCCTTATCTATGGTGAAACCATGTCTAAAGTTGTTAGATTTATTAGGGAGAGAAACCCATTTATCTTAATTGTTTATTGCTTATATATTTTCGTTCATATTCTTCAAGAGCTGCTTCAGATATTCTAAGCTTTATAATATTTAGGTCATACATCAATTCTATCATGGTTTAGGTCTTTATGTTTTCTATTCCCTGATGGATGTATTCGTAGGAATGCTAGAGTCTTTCTGGTTGATGATACTGATTAAATAGGCTCTAGGGAGAGGGTGTTATATATTGCCTTCGAGCCCTACTTAAGGAAGATCGTATGCATGATGACATTCGATGCTGCTAACACACTAACATCAATAATATTCATTAAGAGAATTAAGGCTATCTACGGCTCAACATAATTATATTGACTGATGGAGCCCCTATTATAGGGCTTCATGCAGGATTCTCAACTTAAGGCATGGATTATAAAGTTTGAATTTAGAGACTTGATGGAGAGAATAATAAAGTTAAGGATAGATAGCTATTCGATAACTACATACCATGCATTAAGGATGAATGCGATGAAGAACATGCAGATTCTAAAATCAATAATTATAATGCTGAACGAAACATGGATAAATAGAAGAGTTAAAGCAAAGAATTCATAGATAATACAATACCCATAATAGAAGTGATGAAACATGCTTAAGTTTACAAAGCGAAAATAAGCAACAGAAAAATTAAATATTTTGAAACTTCCTCGATAAAAAGTAATGTGAAATATTATCTCTAATAGCTTTCAGGATTAGATTTTGTAGGGGTTATACTGCCTTACACCTCGCTTCACTATATGCTGCTTGAAAATACTAAGGATAAGTATCTGATAATGACTAGTGGAAATGAATATGGTAAGCCTATGTGTATTGGTGAAAGTGAGGCTTTCAAAGTTTGTAGATTACTTCCTCATACATAATAGGGAAATAATAAATAGGGTTGATGATAGTGTTGTTAGATTAACTGATAATAAGCCAGTTTTTCTAGGAAAGGTAGAGGCTACGCACCAGCATGGATAAGAGTCCCATTAACTTCAAGTATAGGAAGAATACTTGATGCTACAGCTGCTCTTCTAGGTATATGCTTTAAGAGAACATATGGGGGCAATGAAGCTTGAATCCCTTGCTCACAGCGGTAAATTGATAGATAGCATTGAGGTTCCAGTAAAGAACTCTAGCGGATCAACTATTGTTGATACTACAAAACTTTTTGAAACTATTCTTAGTAATATCGACCATGAGCCTAAAAATCTAGCCTATAGTGTTCATTATAGACTCGGCGAATCCCTAGCTGAATAGCATATACAGCAAAAACCACCCATGAAGTAGAAGTAATATACGTAATTAGAAAGAGGTGCTGTTAACAATATTACTAAAGCCATAAGAGAAACTCTTATAACTGGAGTATTGAGATAAACCACTAAAAGAATACATCCATCATTTAGAGTTATAGTATTGGTCAATTAGTTATAGTCTTATCACGTACTAACATAGTAGGCATTATTATACTGATTCTCTGTAAAGACTCTTCAATTTTAATATTGACTTTCATTAATCCAATCCATAAACTAAGCTGCAAAGCTTATAAAACATAAATGAGTGTTATGTTTTAGGTATTTCCTTTATTTTTGCTTTAAGTATCATCTCCCTTCTCCACAGAATGAAGCTTAGGAATGCTAATGCTGCTGCACCGAATATTGCTAATCCTCCACGCTGTATTAGAAGCTCCTGAAGAGCTATTGGTGGTGGAATCCTCATTTCACGTGTTGGTAAGCCTAGCTTTTCAGGCTCCACCGGTAGGATATAGATTACGGAGTTGCCAATATCTTCCTCATCACCGAATATGTAGCTTTCAATACCTTTACTCTTCAAATACTCAACTCTACTTCTAGCCTTCCCAATTATTTCGCTACGTTCACCGAACTCTAAAGCTTTAAATGGACATACTGTAACGCATGCAGGTTTTAATCCATTTTTAACTCTATCCTCACACATAGTACACTTAACGGATACTCCTTTGTAAACCACTCCTTCCTTATCAATATGTCTTGCACCGTATGGGCATGCTACAACACAATAACCACATCCGAAGCATCTATTATAATCGGTTAATACAATACCATACTCATCTTTATATATAGCCTTAACAGGACAAACAGGTAGACAGGGAGGATCTAGACAATGCATACATGACCTCCTAATATAGGAGGTAGCTCCATCACTTGAGCGAACTATATTTATGGTAATCCATGTTTTCTCAGATAGGCTTTGACCAATCCAGCTTGGATTTCCATCTATTGGGAGATTATTTTTCACCTTACATGCGAAAAAGCATAAACCGCAAGCCCTACACTTAGTAGCATCATAAAGTATTGAGGTTTGCCTTAAATTCTGCTTAACATCCATTTTAGAGCGGGAAGTTAATAGTGGAAGCAGTATCGGGATAGTTAAGGATTTCTTCAGAAAGAATCTACGTGACACCGACTCAGGCATAACTCCACCTCAACTAGTTGAGTGAAGTCTCATATATAAATATTTCTAGACAGATTTAGAATCTGGCAGCTTAGAAGTTAAATACAAGTTAAGTTTCCACATCCCAGATCTAGGCTCATAACCTTTCACCATTCCCAAGTTAATGTTTCCCACCCCGACAGCCATTGTTGCAGAGATAAATAAGCGAGTAATAAGGTTCGGTCTACGTTAACATATGTAGGCCTTAATCATCAACAGGTCTTGTCCCGGTTCATAGAAGACCCGACATCACCCTCCAACCTGCCACATATCATCTCAAGCCGTTTCCAGCTTAAGGACATCTATGTGGGAAGCCTCCATCTTAAGGCTATCCACATCATTCAAGAGCTCGCCATCCAAAACTAGAAACCACATCTATCCTGAAATTGCTAACTACGGCTTCAAGTCATCACATTCAGAATTTATAGATAAATTTATTTTCATGCTATATCGTTAAGTGTTATGAGTATAAGATCGATACTGGAGGACGTAGCTGCTGGTAGGGTTTCCGTTAGTGAAGCTGAGAGGAAGCTTAGGCTTTTAGCCTTAGAATCGATAGGTAGCTCCATAAAGCTTGATGTTGGGAGGGAGATGCGGAGGGGGGTTCCTGAAGTTATCTATGCTGAGGGGAAAATGATAGATGACTTAATTGAGGCAGCTAAGAAGTTTCTGGAGAATTGCGGTAGAGTTATTATTAGTAGGGTTAGTAAGGAGCAGGTTAAGGCTTTAGAGGAGCATTTTAAGGAGAAGTATGTTTTTAACTTTCATGAGAAGGCTAGAATGGTTGTTGTTAAGGAAGGCTCATTTAATGTGGAGAAGGTAGGGAGAGTAGGGATATTAGCTGCTGGTACAGCAGATATTCCAATTGCTGAGGAGGCAAGAATTGTTGCTGAGGAAATGGGGTGTGAAACCATTTATGAATATGATGTTGGCATAGCTGGAATACATAGATTGTTTCCGGCATTGAAGAAAATGATTGAAGCTGATGTTGCATGTATTGTTGTTGTAGCAGGTATGGAGGGAATTCTACCATCAATTGTTGCAAGCCTTACTGATGTTCCAGTTATAGGAGTACCGAGATCGGTAGGCTATGGACTAGGAGCTGGAGGAATAGGAGCATTAACAACAATGCTTCAATCATGCGTATTGGGACTACTTGTCGTAAACATAGATAATGGAGTTAATGCAGGAGCATCAGCAGCTTTAATAGCTAGAAGAACCAGAAGAGCTATGAATCCATAAACAATATAATTCATGGCTATATCTATTGAGCAGCCCATTTGCTAATCTTATTTATTCTCGCATTAGTAGTTATTACCTTTATGAGTTGGCGTAGGTTAAGACTTTATTTTATCAAGTTTTGCTTTTAGTTATTTTACTACCTTACTCCGTTGTTAAATTCTCTGAGGGGATGTAATAGCTGTTTATTTACATGGTTCTCAGCTATTATGGTGGTTAATGTAGTATTCCGCATCCTTGATTTTCTTAACATAAAGCTGAGTGAAAAGTTGCTATATATCCAATGTTACTGCCATCGGCGGAGGCGTTGATTAATATTCTTATTATATCACTCCTATAGACTCGGGGATTAAGGGTTTGCCAACTATTCTAGTGGCGTTACACGTACCCTCCTGATCGCAGTAATAGCATATCTTGGAGGGGGACTTAATCATCGTTAATAGCGTGTTGGAGATGAGAGTTTCAAAATGCATACTTAATTAATGGAGATCTGCATGTTTTGATGCAGGCTAAAGTTTGCTTGCCGTAATTTCTAGCTAAACCCTGAAATCACCATAAACTTTACAACGCAGATGATGCCTTTAGAATATGTGGATATTATTCAGAAGCTGCGATTCTGTAAAATTCCTGTCGGAATAATGGTGAAATTCTCGGTGTAATGAAGTATTCGCTAAGTTATCTTCAGCTTCAAATAGCTCTCCACAGGTTCTCTACAGCTAAAACCATGGAAAACATGGTGGGAAAGCTTAATCCAAACCTCCATATACAATATGTTAGTAACATAGTATAAACAGGTAGGGCTGAAAGCAGGTGGAAACTATCCTGTAAGAATTAAGTTATAAAGCCTTAAATAGTTTAGAGTCAAATTTAATGTTGAAGTGAGGTATAAATTGAGGGGATAAGTAAATGGTATTAGTAAAGGCTAAAGTTAGGCTGTCTGGACTGAAGGAAAGCTTTTCCTCTACGGTTCTTATAGATACTGGTGCTAGAATGACTCTTATTGATAGATCACTTGCGGAACGTATTGGTGTACAATATACTGGAAGAATTATTGATTTCATTTCGGTTTCAGGTCATGTTGTAAGAGCATTAGAAGCTGTTGTTTCTGAACTTGAAATAGAAGGTGAAGTGTTAAAGTATGATGTCCTAGCAGTTACAGATATCCCGGAAAAAGTTAAAGAGATTCTTAGAAAAAGTGAAGTTGATGAAAGTATAGTTATCGGTGTTTTAACAATTGAAAGAGCAAATATGATACCGGACACTACAACAGGTGTATTAAGAAGAGTGGAAAGCTTCATATTTTAAGTTTAGAAACTACTTCGTGAGTTTATTAATGTATCATCCAACTATGCATAAGCCCGAATACCTATAGGCAATATATGGCTGTAAAATACAGGATAAATGTTCTGTATTCATTTGTTCACGGTGAAACCCCCATGAAATGATTGTTCACGCTGAATCAGAACGGTAAGCATCTTAAGGAAGCTATCGTGAAGATACGCTACGGTGAAGTATAATCCGGAAGCTTAGAAGATAATCAATACACATCATAGCAGCTCCGTGAAGAGGTTATTATACGATGTTCTATGTTTAATTTCTTAGCTTCACGCTTTATCGTGAACTAGTATGAATTAGGGATGATGAGTTTTCATTACTTTATAGATTATGAATTCGAAATTAAGCCGCAGAGCAAGCTTTGGAGGAGTTAGATATGGAGAACATTTATAGATGATTATAGTTTAAAGATGTAGTGTAAAGCTAGACTTAACCCAATAGATATTAGTATAGCTTCTATTGGATGGATCTTAAAAAGCATTACTAGTACAATAACTAGTAGGCATATAGCTAATGGAATTATTTGAATGGAGTATTCTTTGAATATAACGTTTCTGGAGATAATGACTAAGGCTACAAATATTAATCCTACAATAGCTGAGTTAATTCCTCTTAGAATAATTCTTGCAGGCTCAGTTTCCAGGTAAGGTCTTATCAGCATTGCAACCATCAATATAGTAATGAATGCAGGTACTACAACTGCTGTAGTAGCAATTACTGAGCCTACCACACCTAGCAACTTATAGCCTACATATGTTGCGCAATTAATAGCTATAGGTCCTGGAGTAGACTCAGCTATTCCAACTATATCTACAAACTCCTCCTCGCTTAGCCACCTCTTGCATTCAACAACCTCCTTATGTAGGATTGAAAGAGCTCCATAACCACCACCAAACATAAATACGCCTATCTTCAAGAAAACTAAGAACAAATCAAGGAAGCTAACCATAACCCTAACTATTAAGCCTTAAATATAAATATTGCTACATACTAAGATGATACTGTCAAGTTAACATGTAGTAGACCCATTAAGCTTAAGACTTAACTTAACAATATCTATAGAATAATCCAGAATCAGGACTTCATGTAGCTGTTTCCAGATGGCTTAATTATTTTATCATCTAGATTCCATCATTTCCTGCTATTTAGAACAATCATAGTCGATATCGAAATCCTAAAGTAGCTTACCACGCTTAATAGACCCATTAGCCAACGATGTTTCAGCCTATAAACTAAACCTTAAGGCTATTCTGGGAACTTATTATTTTTCACTTACATTAACTCCTGGAATCTCATATAGAGTACCGTCCTCTGAAAGTATAAGGACACACTTACACTTTAAACATTGAAAATACCTATTCATCCCTCCTGAACTGCATTTTTCAGTACCTAGAAACTTAACATCACCATGTTTACATTTATCTTCAATCATTGTTTACAACCTAATTAAATATTAAGGCTTCCATTATAAGTTTTACGCTTAACTGGAAGCGCACGACGTAAATAATATTAGCTGGAGGAACTTCTAGAGTTGGTGTTTCTTAATCTTTTAATAACGTAAAGTCTTATTAGGAGTAAGCCTAAAAGTAGACATGATGGAGTTTAGGAGTTTAGCTTTACTTTGCAAGTATCTTGAGGAAACATCAAGTAGAAAGGGGAAAATTAGGTTATTATCTGATTTTTTAAGAAGACTTGATAGTAATGAGGTAGCTCCAGCTGTCCTATTTATTACTGGTAAGCTACTGCATGAGGATGAAGTTAACGCTTTAGGTATTGGCTTCCAAACAGTTAAAAAAGCTTTATGTTCGGGAAGGCAGAAAACACTTGTAGATGAACCTTTAACAATACTAGGTGTCTATGAGAGATTTAGGGAGATAGCTGGAATTAGGGGAAATATGTCAAAAACCAGGAAGCTTAATATGCTTAGAAGCCTACTTAGCAGAATGAGTAAGATTGAGGTTGAATACACTGTTAGATCTATTTTTGGGGAGATGAGGCATGGTGTTGTTGAGGGGGTTATGCTTGAAGCAATAGCTGAAGCTAGCGGTATAGATGTGGAGGATATTAGAAGAGCATATATGCTAATAGGCGATATTGGAAGAACGGCTGAAATAGCCTTAACAAGAGGTAAAAATGGGGTAAAATCAGTTAAAATAAATCTTTTCACTCCAGTAAAGCCAATGCTGGCCGATAATGCTGAGAGTATAGAGGAGGTTATAAAGGAATATGGTAGGGTAGCTTTTGAGTGGAAGTATGATGGGGCAAGAGTACAGGTACATAAGAGAGGTGGGGAGGTAGCTATATTTAGTAGGAGGCTAAGCAATGTAACTGGTAGTATGCCTGAAATTGTAGATATAGTGAGGAGGAACGTTAAGGCTGAAAAAGCAATCCTGGAAGGGGAGATAATAGCTATCGGCGATGGTGGAAGACCCCTACCATTTCAGGAACTTATGAGAAGATATAGGAGGATTAAGGGTGTTAACGATGTTTTAAGGAAAATACCGTTAAGAATTTACTTCTTCGATATACTATACGTTAATGATAAGGAGTTGATTGATGAGCCTTATGTGAAGAGATGGCAAATCCTAGAGGAAACATGCAGTAGAGAGCTTCTAGTAAATAGGATAGTTACAGATAATATTGTGGAGGCTGAAAACTTTCTTAAGGAGGCATACAATGCTGGACATGAAGGATTAATGGCTAAAACACTGGATAGCCCATATATTCCAGGTACTAGAGGAAGGAGGTGGCTGAAAATTAAGCCATTTGAAACATTAGATCTCGCTATTGTAGCTGCAGACTGGGGTTATGGAAGAAGGTCTAGATGGCTTAGCGACTACTATCTCGCAGCTCTAAACCCTAAAAACGGAGAGTTCGTAACTGTAGGTAAGACGTTTAAGGGATTAACAGATGAGGAGTTTGAATGGATGACGAACAAGCTACTCAGCATTAAAGTATTCGAGAATAAGCATACAGTCTATGTAAGGCCGGAAATTGTTGTTGAAACCGCATTCAATGAAGTTCAGAAAAGCCCCAAGTATAAATCAGGCTTTGCACTCCGCTTCGCAAGAATACTAAGAATTAGAGCTGATAAAACCCCATACGATGTAGATACTATTGAAAAAGTAGAGAAACTCTATAGGGAACAATTTAAGAGAAAAGCGGAAATCATATAAGCAACTATGGAAGCCAGCACAGTAGCTCAAGACTGTGGATTATCTAATTTATGTCTTAAATCTCTCACAGTAATACTTATACTCTAAACTATGCTTCATCAAGTCAGATAATACCTCAGGATCCTTCTTCAGAAGGTCATCAACAATATGTAGATATCTAGCAATTCTTACAGTATCCGGTGAGATTTTAACAAGATCCTTTCCATCAACTAATACGTAATGCTCTCTCTCAATATCCTCATTTAAGATGTACAGAGCTTCATTAAGTGCAGCATGTAGAGTTAGACAGTGGGGGGAGCCATCTATAGTAACTATCCATATGCTTTTCGGCTTACTTGATCTAATAATTGATGCTAGCTTACCATATGATAGAGGACCTTCAGCCTCAGGACAATAGGTTAAAGCTACACGGCCTCTAGAAAGCTTCCCAAATATTTCGGGGTTAACAAACTCCACACATTCACCAAAAATTACTATATCTGCATTACGGAGCTGGGGAGCTTTAACCCATATCTTAAGCAAATCCATCTAAACACCTTTAAACCTATTAAGTATAACGTAGACACACATATCACCACACATAGTACACGGCCCTACATCAATCCCCCTAAACCTCCTACGTTTATCCCTTGCAAGCTGGGGATCTGGGGATAGCTTATACATTACCTCCCAGTCAAGCCTAGCTCTAGCACTAGACATTTCAGCATCATTCCTTAGTGCTTTTTCCCCAAGCTTTACAATATCTCCTGCATGTGCCGCTATCTTAGCAGCTATAAGCCCATCTTTAACATCTTCAGGTGTTGGTAGTGAAAGATGTTCTGCAGGTGTAAGATAGCATATCAGATCAGCTCCTTCAGCTGCAGCTAAAGCAGCACCTATGGCTGCAGCTATATGGTCATAGCCTGCCGCAATATCAGTTACTAGAGGACCGAGAACATAGTATGGAGCGCCATGGCATAAAGATTTTTCAAGCCTTATATTTGCAGCAACCTGATTTAGCGGTACATGTCCGGGTCCCTCAACCATTACTTGAACACCTTTCTCCCAAGCCTTCTTAACAAGCTGCGAAACATTAATCATCTCCGCAACTTGAGGATAGTCGTGGGAGTCTAGGATTGATCCAGGTCTTAAAGCATCGCCTAGGCTTAAAACAACATCATACTGGGCTGAAAGTTCAAGAAGATAGCTGTAGTTTTTGTATAGTGGATTCTCCTGATTGTTATGTAGCATCCATGCTGCAAGTATTGCCCCACCCCTACTTACAATTCCTGCTTTACGACCTATCTTAACTGTTTTCTCAGCAAGCTCACGTGTTAAGCCAGCATGAACAGTTACGAAGTCAACACCATCCCTGTAATGCTCCTCAATAACCCTGAATACATCATCCTCACTCATATCAACACCTGAATGATACTTCCTCACGGACTCCATATATGCTTGGTATATTGGAACAGTTCCGAATGGAACATCTAGGATTTTAAGAATTTCCCTTCGAATAAATCTTAAATCTCCACCTACACTAAGATCCATTAACGTATCAGTACCGTATTTAAGCGCTATCTTAACCTTCTCAAGCTCCATCCCTAAATCTACATGAAGAGTAGAGGTTCCAACGTTAACATTAACCTTAGTTCTTAAGCCCTCACCTATACCGATAATTTTCCTACCTTTTACAAGACTATTCCTAGGAATTACAACTACCCCCCGTGAAAGCTTCTGACGCAATATATCCGGCGATAATTCCTCATTACGTGCAACCTCCATGACCTCCTCCGGGGTACTACCACTTCTAGCAGCCATCATAAGCCCAGCCATAAATATCATGAAAGTTAACAATACAAGTATTTAAATCTGACTATGATGAAGAGCTCCATAACTCCAGCTTCAGAGCTAACAGATAAATGTTGAAGTTTATCAAAATAGCTAAATGAGAAAGATTAACCTATTAAGACCCGGAAACTCTTAATATTGATTATGCCTAACTTATCCGTAAAGTTAGGCAGGAAACCTTACATTAATTCTTAACCTAATATCGATTTAAAATGGAAAGCATAACAGTCAAGAATTAAGCCACAAGCTAGAGATATGGAAATTCTAAACCTCAATCAACGAATTTTAGGAAGTGCGATGAAGCTACTTAGCATTTAGCTATAAGCACTGATATATTGATTTTGAGTTGGAGTAGCGTTATGACCTCCAGACCTTCAATACATAGCTGTGAAGCCCATCATTAACGTCGTATTCAAAAGATATATCTATTCTTTCATTAAGAAGCTTGTTTGCGATTAGGAAATCTACAAGACGATTCCAAGCCTCCCTCATAGGCTCATATGTACTCTGCCTCCTAAATCTGTAAATCTCAACCAAGCGGATCCCATTAGAATACATCTACAAATATTTAAATATTTTCACTAAAATAAGAATCATAATACATGTACATCTAACAGCCATAAGCTTTCCTCAATCTAATTTAAGCATAGAATTTAGGTTCTGGTCTACGTTAACATATGTAGGCCTTAGTCATCAATACGGTAAGTTTAAATAAGTCTAGGTGACTAATACTTGATCGGTATGGTTTCATGGAGTAAAGCTTTTAGACAAGCGATACTGATCCTAGTATTTACAATTGTATGGGGTATAGTGGGGGGAATAGTGGTTTTGATAGGGGCTATTATGGCTGGGGGAAGTTCAGTAGGACTTTTCCGATCAATAATGACTGGAGAGTATCCGATAGAGCCAACAGAAATATCTTCAATAATATCCTCAACAACAGTTATAGCTGGATTAATAATTATGCTTATAGGAGTTCTAGTAGCTGTTCTCGGATATACGGCAACATTTATTAAGTATCTAGCTGAAACAATAATAGATGAGGTTAAACCACCACCAGCACCACCACAGCCCTATATTCCACCACCATCCCGAACACCCTCCTCAGAATAGTACTAGTAAAATCCAGAAGTTTTTCTATTTTACTGTTAATTTCGCTACAGCATCATACAAGTCTGGGAGTAGATAAATTCTTAACAAACAACATCCCGCTATGTACAACATAAGGAGGAGTTAATAAGGTTCATAGATAAATACTGGACTAACTATATAGCAAACTTCGATTTTACCAGTTTCTTACAAACTTAGGCATACCTCACCATCTCCATTATAGGAATATCTTCCCTAGAGAGATATTTATTGATTTACTTCCTTAATTTTAACTCTATACTGTTTTACCGTTTCATATATTACTATGGTAAGTGATATTAGGACTACCATAAGCAAGATTCCAACACTCCATATAGACATAGGTAAAACAGCTATGGCTGTTTCATAGAATATATGTATTAATGTTGCGATAGCTATAACTCCTATGACTATATCGAATGTTCCCCCAATTCTCTCAATGATTCTTAAATGTTTCTTAACCATACTACTCACTAATACTTTATACATGTCTCTAACAGTATATGAAAATGTTATCAATACAACTAATATTGATGCTATCCCTATGGATATTATGGCTATTGAGGCTCCATTAAAATATCCTATAATTTCTCTTATCTGAGTGTTAATGTATGTTGTAGCTAGTGTTATGGCTGTAAATTTAACTACTGGTTTTAAGAGAGATATCAATATTTCAAATCTTCTCATGTACAGATAAGATATAGTGTTAAATGTCTTAATTACGGTATTAGGTAAAATATCTTCAATTTGTTTAACCACTTTATTGAATCTTGGAGAAACGAAGCTGTATATCGCTATTGTAGATATTGTAGTGATCGTAACTATAGTAAGGCTTTCTCCAGATATTAAACCACTTCTAAACAGTACATCAGCAAACACTATACCCATTTCACTAACTGGAGTTAAAATCAATGCTATAGATATGCTTTCCCTAGCATTAGCTCCGGATAAAGCCGTGCCAAACATTAACCCAATAAATCTAATAGCCATGGCTATAACCCCCAAAGATATACCTGTAAGTAACAGATACATATTTAGCCCACCTCTTTCCATTATATACATGCCTAGCTCAAGACCTATTGTAACAAAGTATATAAGCATACCTAGCTCCCTAACTCCTTTCAACATCTCATAGATGTCATCAACACCTAGATATATAGCAGATAAAGCTCCTGCTATAAAAGATCCGAATAGAGGAGGTAATCCAAGGATAGATGATGTAGATGCAAAGATAAGTGCAAGAGCTATGGAGATAAAGAACTTGTTTTCCCCATTAACAATAAATCTACTTTTGCTAAGAGCCTTTAACAAAACATCTCCGACCGCAAGAAATATCAATATAGACCCGGCAACTCTAAGAATCCATGTAAATATTTTAAGGGGGTCTAGTTGTGATAGACCTACAGATATAAGCAGTGTAAATAGCGAAAACTGTAATACATCTTCAATGCTTGATTGAAGTATTGCATTAATAGATATCTCAGGTAATACTATACGTGCAGACATTATAGCTACTGTAGAGCTGTTAACCATGACTAAGAAGATTAGTAATCTATCGATAGGATTGAGGGAGAAGGCATAGATAGCAATAGATGAGCTAAGTAATGTAAATAGATAAAGTATAGATTCACATGCCGCTACTCTATAAACAGACCTCTCAATTTCTCTAAAACTTATAGATGCTCCCACATCAAAAGCAAACAGGGATAGACCAAGCCATCTCAAAGGCTCAAAATAGCTAAGGATCTTAAACACATCAAGCTCCATATATGGAGATAGAAAAGCTGTGAAAACACCCCCAAAATATACCCCAATAATGTTAGAAAGCCAAATCTACGCAAAACCCATGCAGCCACAACCCCTACGGTTATCAACAACACTGCATATAGCTCCATGTTTTTTAAAACCCTAATTTACTACATTAAGATAATATATAAGCCTTTATTATTACTGCTGACCTTAAAGCTGTACGTCTTCTATAAGCTCCAGTCCAAGCTCTACATAGCTATCTAGCAAGCTCTTTAACCTTAAACTCTCATAAAAACAGTTTTTAACCTAGGCATTATCTATATTTGATTTTAAATCCATTTGGAAATAGAGTTCTATTGATGTTGATTAGACATTTCTACGTTTTCCTCAATACATTCATCCTATAAGGCTTCATTCTATACTTGAAGACTTCCTATTTCCAATGAAAAAGATAAACAACAGCTTCACCGAGATGTGAATGGTTCTTCCAAATTATAATGATGGTACCTAGAAACCCGGAATTTTAGTCTTGGATTAATGGTGTAGAATTTAAATGGAATCTTCCTATTAAATGTTTGAGCCTGTAGTGGTGGCTGGTCTTAGTAGTTGATGAGATTTATGGGAGCTGTAAGCCTAAACCAGTAAGTGAGGCTAGAGCTAAATGCTGGAAGCCTCCAACCTCAGTTGTGGTAGCTTACAGATGTTCAGATCGATATAGTAGAGTGTATTTCAGCGGATTTTCTGCTGGTAGATGAGATGTCCAGAATAGAGTTCTGTGTTGGTGCTTAAGTACGTTTAAGTCTAAAATCCGAGTAGTAAACCTTTAGATAATTAGCGATACATCATTGGTAGTTGTTTACCAGATGCTTTTGAAATAATCTGTTTTGCCAATTTTTCATCCATACCTGCACGTTTAGTAAGGAAGTTGAGAAGATCCTCAGGCTTACAGCCCTTATCAATTCTCTCCTTCAGCATTTGGGTTAGTGTTGTAGACATTGAGGCTTTAAGCTTCTCTTCGAGACCAAGCTTAACAACAATTGTTGTTAAGCCTATAAACAATGCAGCAATAGTATTATTAAACTCCTCCTCATTTATAGACTGAATACTTAGGTCTGCGCATACCCAGAGTTCATCATCTAAGCCTACAAGCTCAAACTTCATAATTTCAACAACACTATTAAGAATTAGCGCTGTTCTATAAACTTTAATTCGGCTACTTGGCTTAAGATATGCTGTTTCAAAACCTACATCTACAGCAATTCTAATACATTTCTCTAATGGAAATACATGAAATCTTATAGGCATACGTGGATTAATAGCCGTAATCATTTTAATGCTGCCATTAACATCACGTTCAACCTCAACATCCCACGGCATCTCAACAATATCGTTAGAGTTCTCATCACCAGCTTCAAACCAAACCTTAATTCTTTCAAGAATATCTTGAGTTGACATGAGGAAAGATGAATTAAACAAATATATAAAGCTGCTGTTTAATCTAACAAGACGTAGCAACCTAGAAGTTAAATGTGGTATGCTAAGTTGCCAAGTCCAATATAACTAACAGTTCTGATCCGGTGTGAACCTTCACTTCCCTCCCTCCTCATAATGCTTTCGCCGTGAACAGTGAAGAACAACACATTGAACCTTCGCTTCACCACCATATTCCAACTCATTCAGCTTACTCAATACACCACATATCAAGCATTCTAATGACAATACTTAAGATATTTATTGAAGTTAGCTATTTGGGAGCTGCTGTAGAACCACTTATAGCATATATAGTCAGAAATTATGCGACTCTATACCTATACTATATTTAGTATTCCCGGTACAGTATTAGGTCTGCAAGTTTAAGAAGCTCTTGTTTTGCATCTGTATCTGGAAGAATATTTAGGCTTTCTTTAGCTTTCCAAACATATGATAAGCCGAAGCTGTATGCTTTCTCTTTAACTCCTTTAGATTCCATAGTTTCAATTATGTTTAGTACATCGCTATACTCCACATGATCCCTTCTAAGAACGTTAAGAACTTTACTAGCTTCATTAGGGAAGCTTTTTATGTATAGTAGGAGGACTATGTTTCCAAGTTTATGCTCAATAATGTCCTTACCTATCTTCTTCCCTACCTTCCCCTCCTCTCCAAATAGGTCAATTATGTCGTCAGCTACTTGGAAAGCTATACCGATATTAATGCCGTAACTACCTAAGGCATTGACAAAATCTTCCTGAGCATCTGCAACTATAGCTCCAGCCATACAGCATGTTTTAAGCAGCATACCGGTTTTACATTTAACCATTTCAATATATTCGTCAATACCGATATCGTACCGCCTATGTTTAACTATGTATTCATCATCTCTCCCAGCCTGCTCAAAAAGTACATCAAGCCTTTCACCCTCAACAAGAGCCTTTATAGTCTCAGCTACAAGCTTATGAAGCTGAACTGGTTTTTTAGAGTTGTTCAATGCTTCAGTTATAGCCTCCCTATAGTGTACAGCTGTCAGAATAGCCATAGTATCACCATACTTCTTTCTTGTAGTTGGTTTACCACGTCTTAGCTCACCACGATCGATTATATCATCGAATATGAGGGAGTAGTTATGTATAAGCTCCATAGCTGCAGCTACCGGAAGTGCATCTTCAACCCTACCATTACAGGCCATGCATGATAGTAGAACTAAAGCAGGCCTAATCCTCTTCCCACCAGCTCTAACCTGATGTAGTACAACTTCTTTAAACTCCTCAGAGGTATTACTTATAAGGTATTTCTCAATTAAAGACTCTACTTGAACTCTTAAAGGTGAGAATTCGCTTAATAGATCCATAATAGTGGAGAGAGACAAAGTATTTAAAGCTTAACTATTTAGGATTGTGATGAAGATATTGCATATAAAGCATACAGTACCTATCCTAATATCTATAATGCTAAGTTGGGGCTTTACACTTATAATTCAGCTATCCGGATTTCAACCGCAAACACTTATTATAACGCCATACCCTGAACCTGAATCTACAGCACCGCCAACTGAAGCACTTACTACATTGGAGCCGTACTGTAATGCATTAATCTTTACAGGAGTAATAGCAGCAGGCGGATTGCTTGTTTACCTTATCATTAGGATTAGAAGAGGGCTTTTAAGAAGTTTACTTATCACCTCATATCTTATAAGCGGTTTCGGAATTTTCTACATATATAACGTAATGATGTTCGGCATTATTCCAATAGGTGTAAGTACAAATGTTTTGGAGACTCTACTTATTATTATACCGGTGATTGAAGATGTTGTAATGGTTTATCTTGTATTCCGTACTAGGGGATTTCTACAAGCAGCCGGTATGATAGTTTTCGGTACAGCTGCAGGTTCATGGATTGGATCTGCATTAAAACTATGGTCAACACTACTACTCCTCATAATGCTCTCAATATACGATATTGTAGCAGTATATAAAGGACCTATTAAAGCTATAGTTGAGGATAACCCTGGAGACCTTACAGGACTTGTAGTAATGCTTAAGGAGATAAATATAGGGCTTGGAGATATTGTATTCTACTCCTTAACACAATCCTTCTCAATAATAAACTATGGATACATACCAGCATTAGGAGCATCTGTCGGATTAATTGTAGGATTCTACATAACAATAAAAATAGCAGAAAAAACTAAAAAACCAGTACCAGCTCTTCCAGCGTCACTAATCTTTGCCCTAATAGCTACTCAAGTGTTTAGAACACAGTTTGTAAGCCTATAGGGATATGGTTAAAGTGTTAGATACGGGTTTGATCTACATTGCCGTAGGTTTGAGGATGATGCCGAGCCCTATGAGTCCGAAAGGAGGACAAGCCTGTTGAAGATCAAGAGCTATGTAAGTCTATTAAGACTACGTAGCTCAGAACCCGTATGTAAACCTATTCTTCACCGGATTCTCTCCAAGCTCGTAAGGATTTTACTAGGGCTTTGAATTACGGTAGAGGTGAAGTTCTAGGAAGGCATTCCAACATTTAAACACTTTTAGAGAATATTGTATGGCTAGAAACATGGAAGGTACCTAGGAAGATAAGACTAAGCATACATATACAGCATGACAACAAACATACAAACTAAATTGAAGACAGACATCTAAACTAAGAGAGAGTCAAACCAAAGGAATTAAGTCGTAAAGCTAAAGAATAGAAAACCTTAGATTTTACTATTGTAGTTCTTACTTTCGGAAATAGTAAGAGTCTAATAGTGAACAAATTAGAGACGAATCCCTGCTTAAATGGGAGTGTTAAACTAGTTTCTAGTAAGGATTATGTCAATAACTCATAAGCTTTTCTTAGTCTAGCCTTTAAACATAGTTAGGAATTGATGGGAGATTAAGTAATGGTTAAACATATTCTTTCCGATACCGTCAAGTTAATATATGGTAGACTCATTAAGCCTAGGGATTGGCTTGACGGTATCGTTCTTTTTAATGATAATTTTTATAAATGCGGTCAGCATCCTTAACTAATGAAGATTTACAGGTATGCTTCAAATAGTAGTGAAACAGTAAAGCTTATTGTTGGTGGTCTACATGGTAATGAGGGAAGGATTGTAGGTCCAATTCTGGATAGGCTTAAACATGTAGATTTAAAGATTTACGGTGAAGTTATCGTTATTCCATGTATTTCTCATGGTGAAAAATATGTAAGTACTTTGAGTAGGAAATACTATAAGACAAAGGCTGGGAGAATACTGCTTAAGCTTATAGAGAAGTTTAAGCCAAACATATACGTTGAGGTTCACTGCTATAGAAGGTCAGCATATGAAAAACTTACAGACCCTTTCAGAAGGTTTAGTATAGGGGTGCCTCCACTACTAAGTCTTGATAATGGGGTTCTTATAGGTGTAGCTTTACCTCAGCTTTTTAAGATACATATGTTTGACTTAGGGCTTGTAATTGAGAAAACATGTAGAAGAGGGGGTGAGGAAACATTACTTAGCATTTTAAAGATTATAGTTGAGGCATCTGAGTACTTAGAGATTATTTCAAGGCTTAGCTTAAGGTATCCACAGCAGATTTCAAGAATAGTAGCGTATCATAGCCTAATAAAATCAAGAATTAGAAGTATATAGAGTAAATAATGTATATAGTTAATGATTATAAGCTAGCTCTCCATTTGGAGCTTATGGAGCTTGCTAGAAATCTATGGTATCTATGTAAGCCAAGAGTATTCTTAGCTATAGCTTCACTTGCAGTTATATCTTATCTGAAAGCTTCAAGATTCCATATTTCGCTAAGCTATGGAATGTTTATGGCTGCCATAGCTCTTTTCTGCGGTGTTTGTGGTGCTAATGCTCTTAACAACTATCTTGATAGGGATATTGATGCATTAATGGCTAGAACTATGAGGAGACCAATACCGTCAGGTAAGGTTAAGCCTAAACTGGCATTATCATTCAGCTTATCCCTAATACTTATATCATTAATTGCTGCATATTCAGCAGGAACTATTGCTTTTTCACTCCTCACTATAGGGCTATTAAGCTATATTGTAGCCTATACGATCATAGCTAAAAGAAGAACAGCTTTAAACATAGCTACTGCTCTACCGTCTATAGCATGTCCTGTATGGGGTGGGTGGTGGATAGGTAGAGGAATGCTTGATTTTGAAGGATTTATGCTTGGAGTAGTAGTTATGAGTTGGGGAATATTACATTTATGGGCTTTATCCTTCGCCTTCTCAAAAGACTACATGAAGGTAAATATTCCAATGCTGCCAGCTATAGTAAGTAGAGATAAGGCTAAATGGCATATTGCTATTTCATCAGTAATACTTATAGTATTAGCCCTAACTATAAGTATATATGTAAGCCTAGCATATACATTCTTAGCTTCAATATTAAGTATGTTTTTGCTATATTTGGTAGTTAAATTTATAATGATGCCAACACCTAGAAGGGCATGGCTAATATATAAGTATACTTCTCCATATATCTTATCAGTATTACTAGTATATACTTTTAGCTAAAAACATATACTATAAAATTTATCCTAGAAATGTAAAGAAAAAATATTTAAAAACTTAATAAGATAGTACTAATATTTAACAGTTATATGTTTGAATCCATCATATCAATTGATGCTATTTTAACAATTATAATACTTCCTTTATCAGTTGCTGTTATAACTCTTGCAGTACTTTTTACAAGATTCTTTAAAAAGACACCGTTTGAAAAGCCCTGGAAGATACTATTTATAATTCCACCCCTCTTACTATTTATAGCGTTAATGGATCCTGTTGGTAAAGCTATAGGTATAAGTGGGGGAGTATACTATAACTTAAGACTTTTCACACTTTTCATATCAATGTTTGCGTTTCTATATAGCCTATATAGTTTCTACCAAGCTCTTGTATATGTTCAACCATATCCTGGAGCTATTATAGTTAGATATGAAAACCCCAATCGAAGCTATAAAGCTAACCCTTATCAGGAAGGGGAGAAAATATCTGTAAGTAGAGATATTTATGAGAGGCTTAAAAAGCTTGCTGAGGAGAGGGGGATGACCATAAACCAGTTTGTTTATGGTGTAGTTGTTCCTGAATGGCTGGAGGAGAGAGAGTGGAAACGCTATAATAGTAAAGCTTAAATCCAGGATTTACAACGTAGCTTGAAGTAGTGTGGGTAAATATTTAAGTATAACTAGAGATAAAGCTCTTAAAATATCATTTCTAGCAGTCTCCACCGCTGCGATTATTGAGTTTACATCAGGATCCCTACTGAATAGTCTAGCGTTAATTAGTGATGCAATGCATGCATTTTTCGACGCATTTGTAACTCTTATACTCGTTATAACAGCAAAAGTAAGCCTAAGACCTGCAGATGAAAACCATTCCTACGGACATGGTAAATATGAGGCTATAGGGGGATTTATTGGTGGAATTATACTTTTAATAGTTGCAGTAATCATAGGTTTTAGAGCATTAGAGAGAATTATAATTGGAGGTAAGCCTTTGGAGCCGGGATTTTTAGGATTTAGTGCTGTTCTATACGCTTTCCTCATACATTTATTTAGGATATTTATATTAAATCCGGGAAGATTTCGTGAAAGCTACACTATCAAGGCGGATTTTCTCCATGCATTATCCGACCTATCCTCAACAGCTATAGCTTTTATAGGATTAATCCTTATAAACTATAACTTAAAAATCGGTGATGCTGCTGCTGGATTGATTTTATCAATTCTCCTATCGTTTGCTAGCTTAAGGCTTGTATGGTCTACAATCCTCGACCTATCTGATACAGTACCTAAATCAACATATAGAAAGGTACTATCAACAATTCTTAGGGATAGCAATATCGTTGAGCTTAAAAGCTTAAAGATAAGGAAAATAGCGTCTAAACACTTCATTGAGGCAATAATTACCTTAAGAAGTGGATTAACATTTGAGAAGGCTCATGAAGTAAGTATGGGGATAGAGGAGTCTATTAGGAGGGTTCTAGGAGAAGCTGAAGTAACAATACATATGGAGCCTAAGGATGCTGAAGACATAATATTAAAAATTAAAAATGTAGCTTTAGAGCATGATGAAGTTAGAGATGTGCATAGCATAAAGACTATATGTACCGGTGGAGGAATGCATGTAAGCCTTCATGTTGAGCTTGATCCTGAAATACCTCTTGAAAAAGCACATGAAAAAGCTGAAGCAATAGAGGGGAGGATACGTGAATACATAGGTAAAATATCAACAGTAACAATACATCTTGAGCCTAGTACTAACAGGGTTTTTAGGGAAGATAATGTAAAGGAGGATTTAGGATTGGTGGAAGCTATTAGAAAGATGGTTTTAAGACATTCTGAAGTAAGAAGAATAGGTAGAATAACAGCATTTACATATATGGGAAGAAAATACATCAATATATCATGCTCCCTTAACAGCAATCTTAAACTCAGTGAGGCGCATAGTATAACTACAAAAATAGAGAGAGATATTAAGAGAAAAATACGTAATTCAGAAATAACAATACATTCAGAACCATATACTAATAATAATTAACCTATAAAGTTACCACAGCTGAAGTATTAATCTCCAGCATTTATCTGAGGCTTACTGTAAGCCTCTACTAAATACAATATTATGCTCTAGTTCCCATCGAGTAAAGCTTATGTTTTGGCTAATTTTCTGTTTGAGATTTGTGGGAGAAGGGTGGCTTTATAGGGTCTGTTGTATCTCCTGTTGTGGGGGCTCTACAACTTTCCTTCTAAGGCAAACCATGAGAGAGGTCTTTACGATTTATAGTCTTTGGCGTGATGGGATACAAGTACTTCGATGGGGTATATAAGAGGGCGTACAGAGTATTGATAGAAGGTCTTAATCGATTGTTTAAGGCTCTTCAAGCTTGGAAGTTAATAACTGCGAACTCAAAACCTGTTGAGGCTAAGAGGCTTTTAAGACTTGGAAGGGGGAATTCACCTCTGATTAGAGGGAATGTGGGATTTAATATGCTAGGGGATTTTACGTGATATATGAGATGGGCTGCTGTATGGAGGTATTTGAACTTCTCTACATGAGCTAACGGCATGATGTAACCATCGTGGGGAGGGTAGGAGTTTAGTGGGGGTTTGGGCTGTATTGTCTTCTTGATAGGGGCTATATCGATGGAGGCTGGGCTAAGGAGTGGAGTATTTAGCTATAGGGAGGAATAGCATGGTAAGAAGCGGGATAGGAAAACTTACTACAGAATCCCGTAAAGGATGGGGAGGATTATAGAGACAGGACTCCAGCTTGAAGAGTTTGAAGCAAAACTCATAAAAGCAACCTCAAAAAGAAGTCAAAATAATCCTATCCACACTATCCTCAACATATACCAAATGATGGAGAAATCGATGGGAACTGGGGTAGTATTATTTTTACTGTTTAAATCCATGTGCTATACATCATGTAAACATCTATGCCGCCATAAAACATACATCATCCCATCAATACCCAACCATAAACTAGCAGAGAAAAGTTTATAAACCTCCTGAAAAGCTCCTTTTGGATAATTTAGTGGGGTGTATAATATTGTTTGAAGAGGAGGAATGGGAAGAAGAGGAGCCGGAGGAATGGGAAGAAGAGGAATGGGAAGAAGAGGAGGAATGGGAGGAGGAGTGGTAAATAAATAATATTTTTACATTTAGATGCTTCTATATATATATGAACTATAAGAACATACATTGCTGGCTACAAATTTTATGCGTTAGCTTTATATTTCTAAGCTACTTATTTTATTGATGGCTGAAGTTGATTTAACCGAACTTGATGGTGTTGGACCATCAACAGCTCAAAAACTTAAGGATGCTGGATATACTACATATGAATCTATAGCTGTAGCATCGGTAAGGGAGCTTGCAGCATCAGCGGATATTCCGGAGTCTGTAGCTGCAAAAATAATTGCTTCAGCAAGGGAGAAGCTTGAAATCACATTCATGACGGCGGAGGAGCTTTTACAGAGGAGGAGCCAGATAATGAGGATTTCAACAGGATCAAAAAATCTAGATAACCTGCTAGGAGGAGGTATTGAGACAGGTAGCGTTACGGAGTTCTACGGCGAGTATGGTACGGGAAAAACTCAAATAGCCCATCAGCTCTGCGTTACAGTTCAGCTACCTCCAGAAAGGGGTGGGATAAACGGTAAGGCACTATACATAGATTCTGAGGGGACCTTTAGACCTGAAAGAATAATGCAGATAGCGAAATCCTTCGATTTAGATCCTATGAAGACTCTTAGAAACATAATTTATGCTAGAGCATATAATAGTGATCATCAAATGCTTCTTGCTGGACAGGTTAAAGACCTTCTTCAAAAAGAAAATATTAAGCTTGTAGTTATAGATAGTGTTACAGGACATTTTAGATCTGAGTATCCAGGTAGGGAAAGCCTAGCTATGAGACAGCAGAAACTTAATAGACATATGCATGAACTTAATAGAATAGCGGGAGCATACAATATAGCAGTATACGTAACAAATCAGGTTATGGCGAGACCGGATGTGTTCTGGGGTGATGCAACAGCACCTGTGGGAGGACATATATTAAGCCATGCATCAACCCATAGAATATATTTAAGGAAGAGTAAGGGGAATCTAAGAATAGCTAAAGTTACAGATTCACCATGCCTACCAGAAGCTGAAGCTGTATTCTCAATAACAGAGCAGGGAATTAGGGATCCTGAAAGATAATTGCAGGCTAAGTTTAGCTACTACAACATATATCTATGCATTTCTCGATTGAGAAAGCTAAGAATGCACAGATAAAACTTGCAGGTAGAGTTATTAGGGAGTGTAAGGTTAAAGACTTTAAGCATGTTGCAGGATTGGATGTAGCCTATAGTAATGGTAAAGGTATTGGAGCAGCTGTAATTATGGATAGAGATAACAACATTATTGATACTGGTATTAAGATCCTAGATGTAAAAGTCCCATATATACCTGGACTGCTTGCTTTTAGAGAGTTTCCATGCATGTATGGAGCATTAAAAAACGTTAAGAAAAGCTTCGACATCATTCTCGTCAACGGACAGGGATTAGCTCATCCACGTAGATTTGGTATTGCATGCCATATCGGAGTACTCTCCAACAAACCAACAATAGGTGTAGCTAGGAAAAAACTCTACGGTCAAGAAGTTAAAATCGAGGAAAACCTATATCAGATAGTTGATGAAGGAGAGGTAATAGGAGCATCCTTAAATGTGGAGACATTTAAAATCTACGTCAGCATCGGACACATGATAAGTCTTGAAGAATCCATTAGAGTAGTTAGGGAATTTATGAAAGGACACAATCTACCTGAACCTATTTACAATGCGCATGTATTAGCAACTGAAAAAGCTAGAAGCATAAAGCATAAATCACAACAAGCACATCTGAACCTAATATAGATTCAAAGAAAGAAATATAAATTATAATGATCATTGTATAGCTATGATTGAACACTACGATTTTGGTGAAATAACTATTAATGGTAAAAGGTATTTTCATGACCTAATAGTTTTTCATACTGGAAAGATTAAAGACAACTGGTGGAGGGTGGAGGGGCATCGTCTCAGCATAGAAGATATTAAAGATATCTTGAAGGATAAACCTGAGATACTTGTAATTGGTTCTGGCTACGATGGATTGATGAGGGTAGATAATAATGTAATTAAAACTCTTAAAGATGCAGGTATTGATGTTGTAGTTAAGAAAAGCGTTGAAGCATGTAAGGTTTATAATGAGTTAAAGACAAAGTCTAAGAAGGTTGCTCTTGCAATTCATCTAACATGCTAAACTTTAAATAACGAATTATTCTCAACAATCCCCTTAATCTTCAATATGGCTTCCCTCTTTTTAACTTCGTTTCCCTCATCATAGTCGATTTTATTCCTCTTTAACCATTCAATATGCTCACGATCCCTCTTCATAAATAAATGTTGAGCTACAGCTCTAGACTTCCTAAATCTTAAATCACATATAGGACATCTAAATATAAAATCAGGAACTACGTATTTTCCAGTCATGAGGACTACAATATAGGAATATATTTAAACTTTCCCATGGATTAGTATATGTGGTAGATTAAGATGCTGGATGTGATATGTTAAGTTGCAGGCTTCATCCTATCATCAAAACATATCAACAACTTATAAGTCCTTCCTGGATTATCCTCAAGCTTGAAGCTGATGAATAGCTAAATAATAGTTTGACGTACCTATCATCAAAAGGTTTAAATATAGTTTAGCTAGCAGTATTTAGGATGAGTTTACTTCACGTATTCATAACCGATAGAAGTATAGATAGTAGAAACAATCTTACTAGACATTTAACATCAATAGAATACGATAACATCTTTATAAACCTACCTAGGAGGTTTGAAAACATAATTAGGGACGCTGCTATTTCAAGAGATCCCAGCATGTTAAGTAAAACTATAAATCAAGAGTTTAAATCATGGCTTAGACTTACAGACCCCTTAACTAAATATCTTATACTTAAAACTCGACATCATCAAGGTATTTACTGTTTTGTAAGTGATGAGCTTTCTAAAAAGCTTAACCTACTAGCTTGGAAAACCTTAAGGGAAATTTTAAAAGTTAGAATTAGGGATAGGGTTGATGTGAAGAGCTGGAGAAGCATCATTACGGAGTATATTGAGCTATATAGGAGCTATGCTGAGAAGGATGCTGAATACATCGTTAGTAAATGTAGCGGTATTGATGTATGTTTAGATCCATACTATGAGCTTTTCGATTATTTAAAAGCTAACATTGATGTAAACGTCATAGACCTTAAAAGAGGAAGCCTACCGCTAGATAGCTTGCTTAGCCTGGCTAGGGAGAAAATGATGAATGGAGATGTGTTAGATGATGAATTGATAGAGAATCTTGTTAGAGAACATGTTAAATTCATTAGGGATGTTGAGGTTTACGGCTTCGATAACGCATACTCCACATGGATTAATAGAGACCAAAAGCCTAAATAGTATTAGACTAGCTTAGTGATTGTGGAGAAAATATTAAATAGTCCTACAGTTAAGAAAGCTCTACTCTACACTAGAGTTGACGATAGTGTTCAATGTAATACATGTGAAAGAAGATGCATAATTCCAGTAGGCAGCTGTGGATGGTGTGGAACTAGGATAAATATTGATGGGGAACTGTACACCATTGTTTATGGAGATATTAGCGGTCTGGAAAGTAGACCTATAGAAATTAAGCCATTCTACCATTACTGGCCAGGCTCAACATCCCTAACCTTCTCAACATGGTCATGTAATTTTAACTGTCCATGGTGTCAAAACAGCAGCCTATCAAGAACTAAACCAAATATTAAATATGTAAACTATGTGGAACCCTATGAAATGGTTGATATTGCATTGAAGTACGGTGATGAGGGTTTATGTGTAAGCTTTAATGAACCTACAATGCTCTTCGAGTACTCTATAGATGTTTTTAGAATTGGTAGTAGGAGAGGACTTTACTGCTGCTATGTTTCAAACGGATACATGACTATTGAAGCATTAAGAATGTTGGCGGAGTCCGGTCTAACTGGAATTAAAATAGATGTTAAGGGGGATAAGGAAGTTTATAGAAACTATATTGGTGGATGCGATGTTGATATTGTATGGAGGAACATTAGGGAGGCTAGAAGTATGGGGTTGCATGTTGAGGTTGTTAATCTAATAGTTACAGATGTTAACGATGATGAGGCATGTATACGTGAAATTGTTGAGAGACATATAAAGGAGGCAGGTCCAGAAACACCAATACACTTTACAAGATATTTCCCAGCATACAGATTCCATAATCCATCTACAAAAATAGAAACGTTAGAGAAAGCATATAGAATAGCTAAGGAGGCTGGAGTATACTATCCATACATTGGAAATGTTCCAGGAAATCCATATGAAAATACTTACTGTCCAAACTGTAACTATACATTAATTAAGAGATACGGGTATAGAATCGTAAAATATGAGGTTATAGATAATAAATGCCCTAAATGCGGCTTCAAAATCCATATAGCTGGAAAATATATTAGGAAGTAGCTATAGCCATTTAATAATAATATCATCTACGCTAAGCCTACTTTTAGGTAAAGACTTAAATTCAGAATATCCTAGTGGTAGAAGTGCAACTATTACGTATCTATCTGGAATCTTAAGTATGCTACGTATCCTGGAGGCATTAAACCTTCGAACCCAACATGTAGCTAAACCATAATCCACCGCTAATAGAGTTAAATGATCAATTATTACCGCTACATTAAGCATACAATTTAACAAACGAGCTAGCTTAACCTCATCCTCAGAGCATTTAGAGATATAATCCATTAAATCATCGACGCCAGGATTAATAATACCTAAGTCAACAAGAGTTTGAAAAGCGGAAAATAGATCCTCCCTTAGGTAAACCTCCATATCACCTAGGAAAACTAAAATCACAGGAGCTGATGCAATCCATTCCTGACCATAGGATGCTTCAGCAATCTCCCTCTTAACATTTTCATCTTCAACAACTATAATTCTCCATGGCTGAGCATTTTTACCTGAAGGAGCTAGCCTTACGATATTAAGCATTTCAATTAAAACATTCCTAGGTATCTTAATATTCCTAAAGCATCTTACACTACTTCTAGCACATATTACCTCCCTAATATTCATAAATAGGGCTTAAGCTAAAACTTAAAAAGATTACTATGCTAAATCACAGCATCCCATATTTAACACTTAAAGTTGGAGTTACTGATCTATTAGGATTCAAGCCTGCGAGTTATATATCGTATTACAGAGTTTAACTTTATAGTTCCTAGATGGAGCATAGAGTCTTACCGTTCTGATCTAGTGTAGACTTTCATTCCTCCACGAACGGTGAAGACAGTACATCCATCCATATCTTCCACCCACATATTGCCTCTAGGCATTTAGACACCCCTGCATTAATAGTGATACTGCACTGATAAGCTTTACATTAATAGAAGCCGTAGACAGCAGTTTCAAAATAGATGGATTTAAATAGATTTAATCCATAATTTTATGGATGGTGGCACGGACTATTGGATGATGCAGATGGCCTTGAGATGGAGACCTCCCCACATAGATGAACTCAGGCTGGAAACAGCTTAAAGGTGGGTTTGCTGACTGGGTTGGAGGATGATGCCGAGCCCTATGAGCCAGAAAGGGGGACAAGCCTGTTGAAGACTAAGAGCTATGTAAGTCTATTAAGACTACATAGCTCAGAACCCGTTTCTATACTCCGTTGTCAGAGCCTATCCAGCTTGAAGTCGTACTCTAGCTTTAGACATCAAACCATGTATAAGTCCAATATTATGTTTAGGCTTATCAACATTCCAGGATTAGGTTATAAGTTTTCTTCTTTAGCTTATGTAAACAATGAGGTTTCCTACTAATATTAATGTAATTCAAATAGCTTGTTGTTGTACAAATGTATATTGGGTACATAGTGCTGTACATATAAATAGTAGAAATTGTTTCTTCAGATTCATTGAGAAAAGTACAGTTTTTCACTTAGCAGAAAAGTTTATAGTTTAGAAAACATTAACTCTCTCATATGAGTTTAGACTTATTCATTACTATAGGAGGTAGGGCTGGTGATGGAAGTTTCCTAATAGGGGATATATTGGCAAGAATATTTAGACTTATTGGTTATAACGTATTAACATATAGGGATTTTCCAAGTAATATTCGTGGATTACCAACATACTACTCAGTAAGAGTCTCAGATAAGCCTATATATGCAATTAAGGACTTTATAGATTATCTTGTAGCATTTGAATTTGAAGCAGTAGAATACCTTAAGAGGTACTGTAGTAGTAGCGCAGTAGTAATATATGATAATTCAATAAGAGATATTAGAGATGTAGGCATTGAAAGCTACGGCATACCTTTTAAGAAAATGTCTATTAACAATTTAGGTAGTGAACTCTTCAAAAACACTATTGCACTCGGTGTTTTAACCTATATTTTAGGTATTGATGAGAAGCATGTTCTCAACGTATTAATGAAGACATTTATGAATAGGGAAATTATGGATAAGAACATTAGAGCATATAAAATTGGTAGAGAATATGCCGTGGAAAACGTTAAGATTAGAAGAGAAATTGGTGGAGCCATAGGTGGAGGGGGATTCCTACTTAGCGGTAATGAGGCTATAGCTATAGGAGCTATAGTTGCCGGCTGTAGGTTCTACGCCGGGTATCCCATAACACCTGCAACTGAAATAATGGAGCTGCTTATAATGCATATGCCGAAGTATCAGGGTGTAGCTATTCAAGCAGAGGATGAGATTGCAGCTATAAACATGGCTATTGGAGCATCATATGCTGGGTTGAGAGCTATGACGGCTACATCAGGTCCAGGATTCTCACTAATGACTGAATCATTATCACTTGCAGGAATGGTTGAGCTACCCGTAGTAATCATTTATGTACAGAGGGTAGGGCCAAGTACGGGAATTGCGACAAAGATGGAGCAGTCAGATACTCTTCAGGCACTATTTAGCGGTCATGGCGAATTTCCAAGAATCATCCTTACACCGGGAACTGTTGAGGAGGCTTTCTACATGACTACTGAAGCGTTTAATCTAGCTGAGAGGATTCAGTGTCCAGTAATAGTCCTTATAGATCAATTCATAGCTCAAAATAGGGAAACAGTAAATACAATAGATCTTTCAAGAATTAGGATTGATAGAGGGAAGCTTGTTACAAGTGAGGTTGTTGGCGATTATAAAAGATATGAAGTAACAGATGATGGAATATCTCCTAGAGCAATACCTCCAGTTAAGGGTGGAATATATTTAGCTAATAGTAATGAGCATGATGAGAAGGGATATACAGCTGAGGATCCGTGGATTAGGAAGATTATGGTTGATAAGAGGCTGAGAAAACTAGAAGTAGCTAGGAAAATTCTCGAAGAAGCTTTCCCACATAAGATCTACGGATGTAGAGATGGTAAAATAGCATTTATAGGCTACGGCTCAGTTCACGGAGTTATCCTCGAAGTAGTTGAAAGACTTAACGTTAAGGAGCCTAAAGCAAAGTATTTACAGCTAAGATATTTATGGCCATTCCCCTCAGAAAACGTTAACAAATTCATACATAATGCTGACAGAATATATGTTGTTGAACATAATGCTCAAGGACAGCTTAGCGAACTAGTTAAGTGGGCTACTGGTATTAGTGTTAGTAAAATACTGAAATATGATGGTAGAGCCTTCAGACCGTTGGATATCATGAAGGTGGTTGAAGGTGGTTGATGAGAGAGAGTTCATTCTTAAAAATCCAGTATGGTGTCCTGGATGTGGTCACTACGCTGTTCTAACAGCACTTAGAAGAGCTGTAGTAAGAGTTGGATTAAAGCCTGAGGAGATAGTGCTTGTAACAGGTATTGGATGCTCAAGTAGATTTACAGATTTCTTCAGATCCTACGGTTTCCACGGAATACATGGAAGAGCGCTTCCAGCTGCTGTAGGGATAAAGCTGGCAAATCCAAGACTTAAAGTTATAGTTGCAAACGGGGATGGAGATACCTACGCCATAGGTATGAACCACTTCATACAGACAGCTAGAAGAAACATTGGAATAACACATATCGTAATGAACAATCAAGTATATGGATTAACTAAAGGACAATACAGCCCAACATCAGCTAGGGGATTCATATCATCAACAAGCCCTAGGGGAACTATTGAGAAACCAATAGATGGAGCTCTACTAGCCCTATCCGCAGGTGCAACGTATGTTGCAAGAGGGTTTTCAGGCAACATAGACCAGCTAACAAGACTTATAGAGGGTGGGCTAAGACATAGAGGATATGCTTTAATAGATGTTCTAAGCCCATGCGTAACATTTAATAAACTAAACACCTATGAATGGTTTAGGAGAAACATAGTAGATGTTGAGCAGATAAACCACAATCCATCAAGTAGGCTTGAAGCATTTAAAATGCTTTTAACATCAGGCAAGATACCTGTAGGCTTAATATATTGGAGTGAAGAGGAGGCCTTCGAGGAGCTTATAATAAACTCTATAGGGGGAATACCTATAGATGCTAACATATCGCTAGAAGAAAACAACTACGAAAGATTAATTAGGGATGTTGCTAATGTTTAAGAGGGATAATTTGAATAGGAAAAGCGACGAATCTATTACTGAGCTTAAGAAGGAAATAGCCCAGATCAAAATCGATCTGGAAGCCTTACTGAATACTCTAGAGAAATATAGCAGTATAGTTGAGAAGCAAACAGATATTCTAGATAAAGTATGCGAAAAACTCGATAAAATAACAAATACACTATGTAAAATACTTGGATTAAACGAGTACAGTAAAGACTCAAAATCCAATATATACATCTAATATTCAAACAGCTTCCTACCACACTTAATACATAAACTACCTGCATCTGACGGATTTGGATATCCACACCATCTGCAGTAGACTACATAGACCCCCGGCGGTGGGGGTATTAACAAATACCTTCTTGAAGACCTCCTATTTACAAATACGAATCGATTCAGCTGCTCCATATTTACCTTCTTCGCAGCTATGTATGCAAGTAAAGCCATAATAACACTATACGTAATAGAAATGATTAAATCAGTAACTGTTAGGCTTTCAGAATTAAACATGGCTCCAACAGCTGATATACTGATAAGTATTAGGCCAACAACTATAAGTAGGCGTTTCCCAATATATATAAATCCTAGTCCTGGAACTATAAAGTTAAGTATTGCTGCTAGTATTGGATTAACCCTCCTCATAACCCATCATCTTCAAGACCTTGTAGGCTTCCCTAAGTCCTTCAGCATCAACCTCACCTACCACAAGATCTATGAGTTTCTCCCTACTTCTTATAGATACTACGTCGCGATTCAGCCTAATCATTAAAACCTCAGGTTTAAGATATCCATTAAAGTTATTCATTAAGTCAAGGAGGTAGGCGCCAACATCAAGAATAGCAATGACGTCGCCGACCTCAAGATATTTAGGTAATAGCCTATATCTAGGAAGAATAGGATTACCCTGAGACTCCCCCTGAAGATCATGAAATACATCATTACCATCGCAAAGAGGCCCCCCAATCCTATATTTACTAAGCTCTCTAGCATTAGCTTTATTTACTGAAGCTATCTCATAGTACCATCTTAAAACTCTAACACTATTTAAAACATTCCATCCAGCATCTATAATTAACCATTTCTCACCATTTTTCAATTTAATAGCTTCAATAGATGATAGGAGGAGGGAGGTGTTTGCAATAATTCTTCTTCCAGGTTCAAGATATACTTCAACATCACCAATATTCCTCCTTAAAGTATCTGTTACAAGCTTAACTATTTCATGATCAGATACTGAGGGCTTAAAAATTGGAGGAATGTCTTGAGCTTCATGAGCATAATCCACGGGGAGTCCACCTCCAAGATTTATATGGTTAAGCTTAATTCCCCTACTCTCAATCATGCTGTATATTGATGAAAGAAATTCAGCAGACTTAATCCATGAGTCTAAACATGTATTCTGGCTACCTACATGTGCATGTAAGCCGATAAGATTTAGATATCTAGATTTCAGTATGAAGTCTATAAGACCGTCAATATCCCTTACATCAACACCGAACTTCGTACCCGTACTCCTAATGGCAATACCACTACTCTTAACCGGTACATCTAAACGTAGAGCAATATCCACAGGCTTATTTAATCTACTAGCTACATGAGATATTTTTACTAGCTCCGATGCAGAGTCAACATTAATACATTTAACTCCAAGCCTTACAGCTACCTCAATCTCCCTCAGCCTTTTAGCAGGACCGTTAAATATTATGTTGTCCGCCTTAAATCCAGCTACGCATGCCTTAAAGAGCTCACCTATAGAGCTCACTTCAACCCCTAAATTCGCACTTCTAACAATCTTAAGAATGCTTATATTGGAGCATGCCTTAACAGCATAGTATATCCCAAGCCTACTATAGATTTTCTTTAGGTCATTAACTGCCTCCAGATTCTCCAGTATTCTATGTTCAGAGAACACTATGAGCGGGGTACCGTATGATTTAGCTAGCTCATATAGGTTTACATCATCCATTTCTAAATACCCATCAACAATCCTTAACATGGACAACACCTACCAGCAGTATTCCTCACCATCATAACGGGAACCTCACCAAATCTTCCAAGATTAACTCTATCTCCAGGATTAGCTCTAACAGGAATTACTCTTACCCCCGATGGCTTATTCTTACTTTTCAGTACTGCATAAGTATCCCAAAGCATGTCTTCAAGCCCTTCATAGGGAACTACAACCATATCTAATCCAGCAACACAAACAGATGCTAGAGAGATTAGGTCGTAAACATTAAGTAAACCCATTTCGCCAAGACTCATTAACCGCGAATCCTCAGCGTAGGGCAACATAACCTCATTAAACCCTACACATCCAGGCTGGCTGGAGACAGCTTTAATTAAACAGTTAAGGTTAAATATTGCTTTATAAGTACCGCACTCATTAAACGGCCTACCCTTAATTCTTTCAATAAGTACAGCTACGCTTTCCTCCATCCATGGAGATAATGAAAGATCAACACCGTAACATTCAGCGTTAAGCTTAAGTGAAACCTCATTAACCAAACTGTAGGCCTTCAGAAATACATCATTAATTTTTCGAGTTAAATCCTGAGCATTTAAAAGATCATTAACATATAGAAGAGCGGATGCAACCCCAAATCCTCCTTCAGGGGATGAAGCTATTGGAAAATATGGTGTTAACATAGGCTTATCAATAGCGAACGCTATACGTGTACATAACTGAGGATTTGACGAAAGCTTCATCAACATCCGGATAAAAAGGGAGTACTCTCTTTCACCTCCATGAATAGATAGGAATATACGGCTTGTATTAGTAAGTAAATCTATAATGGTATCCACATCATCCACACCTAAACCCTCTAGCGGAATCGCTATGTAGCTTATCTCTTCAGGAATAGATTTAACACTACTAGCTACATCCATAAGAGCCTCTACCCTAACTGGACTTAAAGCAATCCTCAAGGTCCAAACATTAATGCCGTGACTTAAGGAGGATTTAATAGATTCATTATAGAACAATCTAGCTATGGATAATAAGTCTGAACCATACCTATCATAATCTACAAATAGGGTAATAGCTCTAATCCTCATAACAATTCCTAAAACTGCAAACTTATAAATTTACATAGTCTAGGTGCAGCTAATTCATTAGTAAGAACTATTCAACAACGTAAAACTACATTAAAGCTCTACGCTTAATCTAAACCGTAAATTCACATACAATAGAGATGAAGACTTAACATTACCCTAACTCTACGGATTAAAATGGGAGTTATGGCTACTGAATTAAGCTGTAATCACCATTATGAAACGTATTAACAGGAACTTCAGGTAATGATTTTAAGCCGATGAAGTAAGCACATAAAGTTCAATGCTTAACTTACAGTGCATTTAAGCAGAAATAGCAGCTTAACATATCGTATTTAACTTCTAAGTCGTTGGATCCCTTCAAGCTACCTAATAATTTATATATTTGAAGTGTAGAATTGAGTGGTGGTTCCATGTTTGGATGGAGTGGGAGAATTCTAAGAGTGAACTTATCCTTAAATAAGATCTCAACTCAAAAATTCAACTCCGAATTTGCATTAAACTTTCTTGGAGGGAGGGGGTTTGCGATAAAGATATTGTGGGATGAGTTAACACCAGGTATTGATCCGTTATCGCCTGAGAATAAGCTTGTCTTTGCTACAGGTCCTCTTACCGGTTTACCTATTCCTAGCAGCGGTAAGATTGTTGTTGCATCAAAAAGTCCATTAACTGGAGGGTATGGTGATGGAAATCTTGGAAGTATAGCTGCTGTAGAGCTTAGAAAAGCAGGCTACGACGCCGTCGTTATTGAGGGAAAGGCGGAGAAGCCATGCTACATAAACATAGAGGATGACCTTGTTGAGATTATTAATGCTGACGATTTATGGGGCTTAACAACCTTTGAATGTGAGAGAAGACTCAAACAGAAACATGGTAAAAACATAGGTGTGTTAACTATTGGGCCTGCTGGTGAAAACCTCGTTAAATACGCTAACATATTATCACAGGAGGGGAGGGCGGGAGGTAGACCTGGAATTGGGGCTGTTATGGGCTCTAAGAAGCTAAAAGCAATAGCTGTAAGAGGTAATAAGGATATACCTGTTGCTAATATTGATGATTTAAAAAAGCTTGGAGCAGATGGATATACAAACATAAAGAGCAGGGAGGGATATGACTTCTGGAGGAGGCAAGGCACAATGATGACTATAGAGTGGAGCCAGGAAAACTCAGTATTACCAACATACAATTTTAGAGAGGGGGTTTTCGACTATGCTAAAAGCATCGACGGCTACGCCATGGAGAAAATAAAGATTTCACAGAGGGGATGTCCATACTGTAACATGATTTGCGGAAATGTTGTAAGGGATTCTGAGGATAGACAGGTTGAGCTTGACTATGAGAATGTAGCTATGCTCGGATCAAATATTGGAATTGGAGATTTAAATCTAGTATCAACACTTAATAGGCTTGCAGATGAGTACGGTGTTGATACCATATCTGTAGGAAACGTTATAGGATTCGCTATGGAGGCCTCCGAGAGAAGACTTATAAGTGAAAGATTTGAGTGGGGAGACTATAAGGCTGCAAGAGAACTTATGACCAAGATAGTTTATAGAGAGGGTATTGGAGACATGTTAGCTGAAGGGGTTAAAAAAGCCTCAGAAAAAATTGGTGGAGGATCTTACGAATGGGCTATGCATGTTAAGGGGCTTGAAGTTTCAGCATATAACTGCCATACAGCTATAGCTATGGCTTTAGCATATGCAACCTCACCGATAGGCGCACATCACAAAGACTCTTGGGTTATATCATGGGAGGTTAAAACAGATAGGTTTGGAGTAAATAGGGGTAAAGCTGAGAAGGTTGTTGAACTTCAAAGAATAAGAGGGGGGATTTTTGAAAGCTTAACGTTATGTAGACTTCCGTGGATTGAGCTTGGATTTGAGCTTGAATGGTATCTTAAATACCTTAAAGCTGCAACAGGAGTAACATTTACAATGGATGATCTATACGTAATAGCTGACCGAATATATAACTTAATAAGAGCATTCTGGATAAGGGAGATGGATGGATGGAGAAGAGAGATGGATTGGCCGCCGCAAAGATGGTTTAATAATCCACTAACAAAGGGTCCGTTTAAAGGGCAGAAGCTGGATAGAGATGCTTACAGTAAGCTATTATCATGGTACTATGAGATAAGAGGATGGGATGAAAATGGAATACCTAGAAAAACCACATTAAAACAGCTAGGGCTTGACTACGTAATTGAAAAACTTGAGAAAATAGTAAATCTAACACCATAACCACTACCATAGACTTCCACGCCAGCCACAAATCATAACACAACCAAGAACTATGTAAACCCATATCTAAATCTGCTACCATTCACTCATAGCTAAACGCCTAGTAATTAGGGAATCTCCATTTTTACTAATTCATTTTAAGTTTGTATACTTGAGGACTTATTAAGGCTTATTGTAAGAACCCTAAAGCTAGAAGTAGGTTCTTCTGTAGTAGCGGACTCAGATAATCATCCTAATCGTAAACATCCTAACCGTCCAGGGATGGGTTAACTACTCATCAACTAAATCTATACTTAGGAAGAATTTGTGAGTTATTAAGCATGCCCTACTAATCGAAAGTTTTTTAAATTTCAGCTTAATAAGTATAGGCAGCTATGGTAAAGATTAAGTATATTGGATATATAGCGTCCGTAGCTGGCGTTTCTGAAGCTGATATAAAGTTAAAGGAGAACGTAAAGGTTTACGAGCTTTTACCTGTAAGGGATAGGGAGCGGATTATAGCTTTAGTAAACGGTAAGTTGGCTAATTGGAATGATTATGTTAGAGATGAGGATACTGTTGTTTTTATGCCCATTATAGGTGGAGGTATTTAATGCTTCCAGAGGCTAAGACTCAGCTATTTTCAGCTAAACTAACCAGCATCCTATCCGATCAACCAAACATTAAGCAATCAGTAAAATCAATCTTAACATTAAACTCTAAATTATTCTCGATAGAGAAACTTAACTAATATTTAAACCATGTACTGGCAATATGTTTTAACGTTAAACTACTTAACCATGCATTACAGCTGATTACCCGGTTGCTATGACCAAGATAGTTGTTAGAAGCTTTGGAGTAGATGTTAATGAGGGGGAGAAACTTGAAGGTGTTGTTAGAGATTTCTTATTAAGGGTAGAGCATAAACCTCAACTAATATATTTCTACATATTTAAAAGCTTATCATTAATGAGGTTCTATGCTGCAGGTGAAGAGCTTAAATATGGAGCTTCTACATGGGGTTTAAGCGAAAACTTCTATGCGTTTCATGATGCATGGAGTGGAGCCCCCAGAATACTTTACGCTACCGAAACTTTAAAGGTTCTAGGTGAGGAGGCTGGATTGGGATGTTTAAGACATGAGGCTGGACATGCAGTACTCCATGGTGAACTCGAGTACTACGTAATTACGCAGCCGCCAAACTCTAAAATACTACCTGAAACATTTTATCTCATTACAGTAGCTGTAAAGGATCTTGAAGTATCCAATCTTCTATCTAAGAAGGGGTTTATTGAGGATCAGCTCGCCTTCTTTAAAAATATGGTTTGTAGAGAGATAAATAATCAGAGAGCTCTCTGGCCAATTGTAAGAAAGAACCGTAAGCTAGCTCAAATACATCTAGCATCACTGCTAAAGGATTTATCATTCATATTTCCATTTAAAGCCAGCTACGAGCCTCAGGAGGAAATAGAGGAGATAATTAATGAAAACCTATCACATCTACCACAGGATGTTAAAGCTAGTCTGTTAGACTTGGTAGATGAGGTAGCTACACTTAAGCTAGCAACGCTAGATAAAATTAGGGAGGCTTCTAAGCTTTTCGAGAGAAAAATACTGCTTAACATTTAAATTTGTTATGTAGCTAGAGTATTTATATATGCTAGTCTATTTTAAGCTATGGTTAAAGTTGCGTTAGTTAAAGGTGAGGACCCGTTAGAAACAACTTATAAGGCTTTAGATCTAATTAAAGCATACACGTTTTTTAACAGTAGTGATAGAGTTTTAGTTAAGCCAAACTACATCGTCGCAAACAAGCCTGAATATGGAGAGGTTACTGATCCGAGAGTTGTTGAGGCGGTTTCTACATATCTTCTAAACCATGGAGTACATGATATAACAATTGGCGAGGGAGGATTGGGGCCTGATACTGCTGATAGAGCATTTGAGCTGCTTGGGTTAAGGAGTTTCGCAGCTAAGCATGGCTTTAAACTTGTTAATCTTAACCTTGACGACTATGTTGAGGTTAAACTTCCGAACGCTTTAGAGCTGAAAAATGTTAAGATAGCTAAAACAGCGCTTTCATGCAATGCTATAGTTAGTATTCCTAAGCTTAAAGTTCACCGTTTAGCAATAGTTACGTTAAGCGTTAAGAATCTTATGGGAACCCTTCATGATAAGGGAATTATGCACAGCAATATTCATGAAAAACTTATTGATTTGTTTAGAACTCTAAATCCTAGATTTGCTGTTGTTGATGGAATTATTGCAGGTGAAGGAGGTGAAATCGGCTCAAAACCTGTTAAAATGGGGGTTATTATTGCCGGTAATGATTTAATAGCTGTTGATGCTGTTTGCGCAGCAATTATGGGTTTTAACCCTATGAGTATAGGATACATTAAGAAAGCACATGAAATGGGGCTAGGTACCGGTGATCTCAACAATATTGAAGTAATTGGGGGAAGTATTAAGGAAGTTAAAAGAAATTTTAGAATTGAGGGATTATCGTTCTCAAGTATTTCAAGATTTATTAGGGAAAAACTATAATTCCGTGCGTGCGTACTCGTTAGAGTAGTAGCGTCTTTTCAATAATCATCGAGAAGAAGACAATTACTAAATATGGGCTAGCTACTTTAAAAAGCTTTCTAGCAAATTCTTCAGTAGGATTAGATTGAAAGCTAATCATCCTCTTTAAAGTTAGTGCTGTTATGAATACTGAAAGCGTAAGGGTTATAAGCCCTAAAATCCCTCTACCATACATCACCATAATTGTGAAGAGGAATAGAAATAAACTTATCATAACAGCTTTTACAACTACTTTAACTCCTCTAGTTACAGGCAACATTGGAATACCTGCTCTCCTATAGTCTTCCCTGTAATAGTAGGCTATAAACCATATATGCATTGGAATCCACAGCATTACCAATACAGCTACTAGAATAGATTCAATTGTAGGATATCCTACTGCAGCACACCATCCCCCAAAAGCCGGCATACCACCAGCAACCCCTCCAACAATTATACTTAACTCTACTCTCCTCTTTAACCATAGAGTATACAGCATAATATCAAACACCAATGCTAAAACACCAGCTATCACTACCCAAATATTTATCATGTATGCTAACATTAATCCTAAGACATAAATTAGTACCCCATAAAAAGCAGCACAGCTTTTACTCATCACACCAGACGGAATAGGTCTTCTCCTTGTCCTCTCCATAATACGATCTATATCCACTTCAAGAACCATATTAAACACCGTTACACCAGATATTAGTAGAAGCCCTGATGCTGCTAGAAGTGTAAATGTTGAAAACATGAATTGCCTGTCCGCGGCTACCGTATATGAGGCTAGAGCAGTAAATAGTAGAAGTAAAGTCTGTTTAGGCTTTACTAAATCTATCAAGGCTTTAAACAGCATCAACACCATTCCAACACTACCATACAACCAAGTTAGAAGCCGCATATAAAACTATCTAGTTATTTCCATCTACTATAGTAGCTTCTGAATATTGTTAATTAGACTTAGAAATGTTATCAACTATTACATAAAGTTGGCAATATCCTAGTGGCTTAACATATTGTCCAACATCCTAAGCTGCCCATCCTGCTTAGGGACGTGACAACTTAAGTTCACCTCCTTAAGTGGTTGTAGTGTAGTATGATATGTTATGTATGTAGCTTAACTCAACCTATCATAAACCTAGCAATTTAGCATATCATATCTATTTAAGTTGCCACGTCCCTGCTTAGAAAACGAAAATTTAAATATTTAAGTTTATGTGTTTATTGCATCTGTATGGAGGGGCTCAGCTATCTTAATGTTGAGAGACCGAGAATAGTTATGTTCTGTGGTAAGGGTGGGGTTGGTAAAACAACTTGCGCTTCCGCTACGGCATTACATTTCGCAAAAAGGGGGCTTAAAACATTGCTATTATCAACTGATCCCACACCATCACTATCAGATATTCTTGAAGTGGACGTGAAGGGGAAGGTTACACGTATTTCCGGATTTAGTAGTCTTGAAGCTGTTGAGCTCGACTATGATCTTGTAATTAGGAAGTGGGTGGAAAGATTCGGTAATGAGGTGTATGAGGTTGTGTCATCATTTCTACCTGTCAATAGAGAAATTATCGACTATATTGCTGGTGCTCCAGGTATTGATGAAGAGTTTGCGTTAAGCTATGTTTTTGACTTCTACAAGAATGGAAGATATGACATTATTGTATGGGATACAGCTCCAGCTGGAGGAACAATCTCCCTAATAAATCTCCAGGATAAATTCTACAGACATCTAGGTGAGGCAGCTAAGTTATATGTTAGGGTTCGTAAAGCTTTAGACATGCTTGTGAAGGGTAGGGTTAAGAGGGACCCTCTTGAAATCATTTCAAGCTGGGAGAAGCTTGCACAGGAAGTTTTAGATATGCTAAGAAATGATAAGACACATGCAATCATAGTTACAATAGCTGAAGCACTTGGAGTTAAACAAACCGAACGTATAGTTAGAGAGCTTAAAGCATTTGGATTAAGAATAAGTAGAATAGTTGTTAACTATATCTATCTTGAGGAGATGTGTGAATGCGGTTTCCATAAAAAAAGATTTGAAATGCAGAAGAAATACTTAAATATGCTTAGGGAGAAGTTTGGAGATATTGGGATAGTAACAGTTCCTCAACTTCCTGAGGAGGTTAAGGGTCTAGAAGCTATTGAAAAGATTTCAAGGTTTCTATTTCCCTAGGTTTAACAAGCTTTTTAGCATCATTAACGGTTATTATTCCTGCAATACTAAGATTAACTACCGCATTTATTGATGCAGTTCCAGTTACTTTACCTTTAAGACCAGATATTCTACGCCACTTAAGCCTAGTATTACCGCTTTTAGATTCATAAATAACTCCAAGAACATCACTAACCTTTACAAACGATACTTCACGAATCTTACTTAAAGTAACTTTATCCGCAGCTTCAACATAAACAAGTCCATGAGCTTTACTTCTTTCAGGAAATACGTCATGCATCTTAAGATACTCCTTAGGAATAAATGACCTGCAGGTACTTAATATAACAAAGTACCTAAACCTATCTATAGATGATATTACTTCAATCTCAACCATAGCTAATCACAATGAAAGGTAGCATAACCTAACTGGTTAGAGTTAGCCCTATACATAAATACCCTATTAGTATTTTAGGTTTACTGTTTCTGGGGCATGTCCAACTGCTATTTAGCAGCTTATCAGTTCTAAATCAGATTACTTATAAAAATTGCGAAAAGCTTATAGATATTTGGACACGCCCCTGTTTCTGAAGCTTGCAAACTTAGTATTGCTAATAGCCTTCCAGTAAGGCTTAAGTTTATAGCGCATGAGGAAACAGCGTAATTTATATAAAGCTATATTGGAGTTAAACTTATGAGATGTTAAGCATGTTCCGATGTATTAAATGTGGGAGATGCTGTGAGAATACTGAAATGATTCTTTTAAGAGAAGATATTGAACGTATAGCTTCATTAGGGTTTAATGCTGAAGAATTTGTGGTTTACAGTAAAGGATTCTATAGGCTTAAAAACATTGATGGTATGTGCGTATTTCTAAATCCTAAAACAAGACTATGTAGTATTTATGATTGGAGACCTAAAGGCTGTAGACTTTATCCAATAGTATATGTTGTTGGAGGATACTTTGAGGAAATAACTGTAGATAATAGCTGTCCACAAGCACATACAGTCGATGATGACGATATTAGATTAGCTTCTTCCCAAATAGCTGATTTAGTATCTAACATCCTAAGAGAGAAGAAAATATACTATGGGAAACTCAGTAAAACTAGGTCTAACCCCAGATAGGTTGATGAAGACCTATAGATGTTAATTAATATTTGGAGATCTAAAATAGGGATTATGGCAACTTAGAGGTTAAGTACAATTATGTTAGTTTACTAAGCTCCAAAATGGTTTCAAAATACACATCCTCAAATACCTTTGCTGTAATTAGGAGTTAGACAACAGTTTCTGGATAGTTAATTTTATATAAACTCTTCTTAACAATTCTTTGCATGATGTCTGAAAAGTTGCTGACCCTTCGAGAGATCTGTAAAAGGCTAGGGACTTACCCTAATACGCTTAGGAGGGGGGATAAAGAGGGATAGATGCTTCAAGAAGAGGTGGAGCATCCAAAAAGGACGAAAGAAGAAGTAAAAGCCAGACTATTGGCTAAATACTCTGGAAGAAAGAAGAGGCGCATAGATGCCATCATTCACAAGGCAAGCAAAATCATAGCTGAAATAGTAGCTGAAGATAAGGTTAAGCCTGTAATGGAGGAACTGAAGAACATGAGAGAAAAATAAAATACGGTAGAAGAATGAATAGAAGACTGTATAGCATGCCATTTAAGAAGATTCAGTTCTCAATTTCTTATAAATCAATTGAGAGAGGTTATAAACCTGAATACGTTGATGCTAGAAATACTTCTAAGTGTGCCCGATATGTGGCGAGTTGAATAAGCCGAATGGGCACATCTACAAATGTAAGAAATGTGGCTTCCAAGCGGATAGATATTTGGTAGCCGCTTGGAACATAACTGCAGAACTCCCAATGTGCCGTCCTTCACCGTTGACGACGAAAGCCACTCAAGAAGCCTAAAGGCTAAGGTGGAACGGATAGTTGTAAAATGTTAACTATCCGATAACGGTTAGATCTATAACATCTTATATATTATATACTTTCTAATGTCTACTGAGCAAACTTTATTTTTAAAGAGGACAGGGAGCGGTATATTAAATAAGAGTAAGGACTAGTTAGGTAGTGGTGATTATTTGGATAAGCTATGTTTTATTGATGTTGAAAGCACTGGTTTAGATGCTGAGAGTAGCTTTATTGTAGGTTATGGCTTGATGAGGATTGATGGATCTTGGATTCATAGCTTCGCTAAAACGATAGATGATGAATCGAAGATAATAGCTAACCTTATAGATAATGTTAGGAAGTATGAGCGTATAATTACATGGTATGGTGTAGGCTTCGATATTCCAATGGTAACTGCTAGAGCTGTTAAAAACGGTATTGACCCAAGTCCAATACTAACCATAAACCACATAGACCTATTCATCATATTCAAAACTTTGTTTAGACTTAACAAGTACGATCTTGACAGTGTATGTAAGTTTCTAGGAATACCTAAACGTGTAGAGCTTAAGGGAAGCGATATGCCTCCCCTATACTTCAGGGCTTTAAGTGGTGATTCTGAAGCCTTAAAACTGATTGAGGAACATTGCTACGATGATCTTCAAGGTCTTAGAGGCATATACTTAAAAGTTGAAAGTATTGTTGATAAGATTGCTGGAGGATATATTGATTTATCTAAATGGCAGGCTTCATTTAAATAACCATTTTTCCCTATCCATATTAAGCTCTTTTGCAGTATGATTATTTTCAATCTTAACCCCCAATCCCTTCACCACAGCAACCGGAACTCCCTCATGTGCTTGCCCCATAACCAGCTCCGCCGCTGAAGCAATTTCATCAGCTAAAGCTATATTCTTAATATGTAACGTATAACCGGCTAAATCCTTCATCCCCCTATAATCCTTAAATGGGTTTATGCCCGATAAACCTATAGCAACATTTATCTGACCATTTCTTAAAGGTCTTCCATGAGTATCGGAAATAATTACGGCAATCCTCCTACCTGTAAGTATCTCTATCTTCCTCCTTATGTTTTCAGCAGAGACGTCAGGGTCTATGGGCAATAGAGTAATGATGTTTTCAGATCCCGAAACATTAGATCTATCAATACCTGCATTAGCACATGTAATGCCATGTCTAGTTATAGTTATTAAGTGTCCAGGAGCTACCTTCACAATTTCTCTTGACTCCATTAAAACAGCTTCAATAAATCTAGCATCCTTACCAGTAGCTTCAGAAAGCTTTACTGCTTCATTCGATGGCTTTAAACTATTAATATCGAGAATTCTTCCCTCAGATTTTGAAACTATTTTTTGAGCAACTACAATAACATCTCCATCATCAATACTAACCCCCTCCCGAATACATGAATTAACAATTAATTCTGCAATGTCATCTCCAGGCTTTACATCAGGTATTGTTTCAAGACCAATTATCCTCAGCAGCCTAGCCAAGCTCCAACCCAGCATTAACTAAACCACTAAAATATAAATTAAACTACTTAAACTATGGTACTATGGTTAGGAGGGTTACTGCTTCAGCTCCAGGTAAGGTTATACTTTTCGGTGAGCACTTTGTAGTTTATGGTAAACCATCTATTGTGATGGCTGTTGATAGAAGGGTTTACGTAACTGTTGAGGAATATAGGAGTAAAGAGGTTTTTATAGAGTCTGATTTAGGCTATGCAGGTCTATTTACTAATGATGCTTACAAGCCGTTAATTGGGGGTTTAGATGGTGAACATATTCTTAAGCCAATATACATTGTAGCTACTGAAACTCTTAAATATCTAAGCATTAACAGTGGTTTAAAAATATCTATTAGCTCCGAAATCCCTATTGCCTCCGGCTTAGGCTCATCAGCTTCAACATTCATAGCTACAGCTACAGCAGCCGCTTACCTCTTTGGCTACAGCTTAAACTATGGGGAGCTATTTAATCTTTCACTTATAGCTGAGGAATATGTTCATGGAACTCCTTCAGGAGTTGATCAAACAATAGCTATTCACGGAGGTCTAATAAAGTATAGCAGGTCTTCAGGGCTTGAGAAGATCAAATCATCAGCAGATCTTCCACTCATTATAGGTAATACAGGTATTTTAAGAAGTACTGGTGAGATGGTGGCTAAAGTTCGAAGATTTACTGAGAAAAACCCCAACATCATGGAGACATTGCTTCACAATATAGAGAGAATAGTTGATGAAGCTAAAATTCTTCTTATGAAGGGCGACATGGAGGGTTTAGGATTTCTTATGGATAGAAACCAGGAGCTTTTAAGAATTATTGATGTATCAAATAAGAAGCTTGAAGAGCTTATACTAGCAGCTAAAAGAGCTGGAGCTCTTGGAGCAAAGCTTACAGGTGCAGGAGGTGGCGGATGCATGATTGCTCTAGTAACAGATAAAGTAAGAAATAATGTTGCTAAAGCCATAGAGGATGCTGGAGGAAAATCGTTACCAGCAAACATATCCATTGATGGGGTTAAAGTTAAGATACATAATAGTCACAGCTAGATAGCTGTAGAAAATATTTACCATACATTTCCACTGAGAAACTACATGCTCAGCTAGGAGTTTTCATATAAAACTTCAATAGCTATCCATCGAAAATAGGAGAGTCTACATGTTCAGCCAATCCTTAAACCTGTAAGCTTATTACATTTAGCTTGGAGACATCGATTTAGAAACTACTTTGCAGCCAAATACAGCAATATTTATCAACCTATTATAAGTCTTAATGCAAATCAACCTAAGCATGGACCATATGGTTTGGAGGTTAGAGACTTGATGGGGAGATAATACGACATAGTAATGTTAAGGATGGGTAAGCTATTCGATAACTATAACCATACTGAGATAAACGGAATCCCTAACAAACCTAACAACTTTAGACGTAGTATCACCACAGATAGAGAGGGGTCAGATGAAGCTTAATTTTACAAGGAGGAGGCTTGTAGAGATCTCAAATCAATAGCGGTAATGCTAATGGGAAGTTAAGAGAAGAATTCAAGAGAAATGTTACCTATGATTAGCATGTCTAAGTCTACAGGGTGGATGAGTCTGCTTCAAAGCATCAAGGTAGAGCCCTAAATAGGAAAGTGGACGAGTAATAGTTGAAAATCAATACTAAACTCTATAAGTCTTTATGAAAACTAAGCAGTTTCGTAAGGCTCAGATAGCCTATCACATCATCAAATCATCCGCTGGACTTCCAATCATCGCCAACTAATAGAAATCTTGTAGAATTTAAACTCTACGAACCTAGTAACTTAACATATTGTATTTAATATCCTAAGCCGCTACATCCCCACTTTTCACAGCTATAGTTTCAGCTTATAATGCTGATCTTGTCTCTATAGTTCTTCATAAAAGCATATGTTAAGTTAGGTCCTATTAGAATATTTCAGCTACATTAAAACATCTATTAGAGGATTAAGCATGATGGTTTAACTAAAGTTAAGAGAAATACTTAAACATACTGCCGGAGTTTGAAGACTGAGAGTTATGTTACTAAGTGTTGCATAGCTTAAAGCTCCAGTATTCTTAATTTTAAAGTTTAATATCTGGCCATTATGAGCTAAGCATTACTGTACTATTCTCTCAGGATACGTGTATATGTTGAATCTACGTCCACGCGTAAATCCTACTAATGTTATACCTGCCTTCTTAGCAAGATTAATCCCGGCTTTTGATGGTGCTGATATAGATGCTACTACCGGTATTTTAGCCATAGCAGCTTTAAAAACAACCTCATACGTTAACCTACCCGTAACTGTAAGTATGTTTCTCATAGTTTGTATTAGGTTTTTAACTATGTATCCTATTACCTTATCTACAGCATTATGTCTCCCAATATCCTCAGCTAGTGCGATCATTTCTAATTTTTCATCGAATAAAGCTGCACTATGGGTACATCCTGTCTGATTGAATATTATAGTTCTACCATACATTAACTTAAAAGCTTCAAGTATGTTTTGAGGCTTAATCTTAAAGCTGAAGTCTCTTACCCTATGTTCAATAGCTAGATTTAAAATATCGTCCATGCATGAAGGGGGCTTAACACCTCTATAGCTGACCTCCACATCATCCTTAACATCTACGTATACAGCTTCACCTTCAACTCTAATAGATTTAATATCATTAATTGACTTGACAATACCTGATGTATATAGATTACCGATAACCAACTCCTCAATCATCGTCGGCGTTAAGAGCAGAGTAGTGTATGGCTTATTGTTAACGTAGATATTTAGCATAGACTCTACAGCAACAAGATCTTCCAATTCACTATATCCTTCACCATCAACAAACCTTAAAACCCTAACTCTGCTTATCAGAGGAAACACCTCACAACCTAACTTTACCTGTTAGGAGAGATATCATAATGCTTGAAGCAACAAGATCTGCAGTACTTCCAGGATTTAGTCTATTTCCCTCAGCTCTAAGCTCCCTATCAAAGCTCCATATCATCCTCCTACCATCCTCAGTTAATAAACCGCCAGCACTAAGAACTTCACGAGCCCTAACCGATACTTCACGAGCCCTATCCAAACCGGCTTTACGTGCTATTAATGTATCTGGATACATTGAGAGTATTCTTAGAAATGTATGTACTGTAGCTATATTAACATCTCCCAGCTCATTTAGAAGCTTAGAAAAGTATGGTGACCCAATCTCAAAACTTATCTCGAAGGAAGTAACCCATTCACGAGATATTAAATCGTAATCTGCAGATATCTTAAACACTTCAAACAACCCTATACCCTCCCTAATAATCTGGTCTCTTGACTTTAAATCCCTGACGTCAAGTCTAGAGGAGCTGCCTAAACCACCAGGATTTGCAATAGATATAGCATCGTAGAAATCAATAGAGTCTCTAGGAGTTGTTGATTTAACGATTTTCCCAACATAGCTTCTAAGATTTGTTAAACCTTCCCTAGAGGACATGGCTGCTGCGCATGCTAATGGAACTATCAACGTTAATATACCCAGACAAGTATTACCACCGCTTTGCCACTTTAAAACCTCTCTAACACCGTACTTTATAAAATACCCTAAACGAAGATTATCTAGGCTAATTAAGCTACGTGAAGCCTTTAACCCTCTATAGGCTACACGTCTTAAACAGGGCTCAATAGCTACTGCTGAAGCTAGAAAATGCTCGTATCTAGTATCCTTAAAGTCAGATGTTCTATGAACATTACCGGGCTTAGGATACCCGGAAACTTCTAGTAGCAATGCGAGTTGAGCGCATCTCACAATAAAGTCAACAACACCCATCGAAACCCACTATTTCCTAGCCTTTAACAAAACATAATCAACAATCTTATCAGCAATATTTATACGCGTAACTGTTTGAAGACCCATCCATCCAGGCTGACTATTAACTTCATTCACAACAAAACCATTAGCCCCCTCCATAATATCAACGCCAGCAACCTCACATCCAAGCGTTTTAGCAGCCTTGATAGCCAACTCGGCAAATTCACCCTCAGGCTTTAACGCTCTAGGCCTACCACCCATAGATACATTTGTCTTCCACGATGATGCCTCCCTATACATAGCAGCAATAACCTCATCTCCAACAACAAAGGCTCTAATATCTCTAGTACCATGAGGTATAAACTCCTGAACATATAAAACATTATGTACAAAGCTTAAAGAGTGGAAAACCGTTCTTGCAACATCAGGATCATTTATTCTCGTAACTCCATGACCTCTAGATCCAAAAACAGGTTTAACAACGATATCACAGCCAAACTCCCTGAAAGCCCTTAATGCTTCACCTATATTCTCAGTAACAACAGTTTTAGGTACAGGTAGGCCGTTCTCCTCAAGTAGGGTTAATGCATAGTATTTATCAACACATCTCTCAATAGCTGATGGATGATTAACAACATAAACACCGAAACGGGAAAGCCTATGTAGAACATCCATTCTAAAAACACATTCATCAAGACTTCCACGACCAATAGGTCTAATAATAATAGCATCAACATCCTTTAAAACATCAACACCCTTAATAAGAGCTATAGGCTTAAATCCTACACGAGCAACAACATCCTGAAAACGGAAACAAATAAATTTAACACCTCTTCTTGAGAAAGCCTCCTGAAGCTGAACACTACACCAACCCATAGGGTTCCTCGTTAAAATCCCAATAAAGCCCATAACATACCAAAATACTAAAAGCTAAAAACTTTACTATAATGCTATACGCTTTGTAAACTTAAGCATGTTTCATCACCTCTATTATTGGTATTGTATTTTCTATGAATTCTTTTGCTTTAACTCTTCTATTTATCCA